>JGI20171J29575_12612668_pt1 | contig 24000 bp, 29 predicted proteins | sample TergutNc150P4_FD_29575 | JGI IMG/M metagenome (IMG submission 29575)
TCATCATTACTTCCCCCTATATTTGGATAGTACTATTTTATCACCTTTTTTCTGTTTTTTGTATGTGCTCCCCTTTTTCCGCTTACACTATTTATAGAGATTTCATATAATCTATTGATTTTTATGAATAATATTTACTTTCTTATTTAAATACATGTGTCACTTTGCATGAAACTGCTCGAAATGGGGTTCATGGTAATTTAAAGTATTCGGGCGAATGCAATCATTCGCCCGAATTTTTTGTAAAATAATATTTTATTTTTCTGAACAAATACTAACGTAATCAACTAAACTATTGTCAAGTAAATTTATGCATTTTACATCTTTATAAGCGATACCATCTTCAGTTGCATAATCAGCGTAAATAATCTTTATTGGAATCAATTTATCATCCATTTTCACATATACAGTATACTCTTCTGAATTATACAATTCCCCTATAGAACGATCAATTGCAATGTTTTGGTCTGGTGTTTCTGTTGTTCTCACAAAATTTTTCTGTTTTATTTCAGCAATATCATTTTGTGAAATAGTATTTTTTGATTTTGTTATCCTATTGCCATTATCGAATACATCATAAAAATCATTTGTTAAAGTGCCGTCGATGGTTTTATAGTATCGAAAACCATCTCCATGTAGCTCATACTTCTCATATTCAAAGGTTTCCATCGCTGCGTTAAATTCTTGTTTACTAGCAAAGTTGGATTCTGTTGTAGTTTTATTATTGACAGTGGGAGAAGCAACCAATGTGTTACCATTGCCTAAAAGAGAAAAATTTTTCGCTTCATCCCATGGCCACCACAATGAATTTGCCGCAGATTGCGCCGCATCCGAAACTGTCATAGTATTTCCGAGTTCAAGAAAAAGTTGACTGGTAAAGGCTTTGGCCGAACTAGGAGCCATGCTATTGACCCACCCTATTGCGGACTTTGCGCCTTGTTGGATAGCACGGTGAACAAGGGATGTCTCACCTATACCTGTAGATGTACATGCAGAATAACAAGCTGACCAAACTGCAACTTTCGTATTATTCATTGATGCGACTTTTGAAGAATATAACCAATCATTAGAACCATAAAATCTAATAGCTCCACCATAACCTAATATCTTACCATCTTCTTCTCTTTGGTTTATAGAACCATGTCCAGAGAAAAAGAAAATTTCACTATTTAATCGAGTGAATCCAGTGGAATCATTTTCTAAAGGATGCGATGATGACTTATTTTGATTATCAGAATTCAAATAACCCATTGAGCTCGACCAACTTTTAGGAGTTGCTGCATCTGGTATGGTATTTAAACTATCTCCATTTGGATAATCAAAGGTATAGAATTGTGCTCTTTGCTGCCTTACTTTAATTGAATATGAACCAGTTGTGCATGAGCTGTAACCTCGAACTTTTATTGTTACTTTTCCATTGGCATTTTGATTAAACCCTATTGCAAAATTAAAACTTAACCCGCTGTCATCATTTGTGATTGTTCCAGTCGGAAATGTCTGACCTGTTACCGTACCATATGTATCTGTTGAGCCAGAAGTTTCTACGGCATACATTCCTGTCGATGACGGCGTGAAATAATAGATATGTTGCGCTCCGGCAGTAAGAGTAGCACTGTACGAGGTATTAATCGTCATAGTGGTGGCTCCTCTTGTCGGCTCTTCATCATCTATGTCTACACTGCCGTAATTAAAATCGGATGGGGGTTTTTCATTTAGAGCTTGAGTTGGCATTACAAAAATAACACTTAATAATATCATTAGTAATATAAGAACCCAGCTAATTGTTATTCTTGATTTAAATTGCTTCATTTTAATTTCTCCTAATTTAAATAAATTATAGCCTTGTTTCTGTATAGAGAATTGTCATTTGTTAACAAAACGCTATAGTCACCTTCCTTCTCGTTTATAGTTTTGATTTTTACTCCAAAAGCTTCATTATATCTCCCCTCTTCAAACCATTTCATAAACTCTTTTGTTATATCAAAAGAAATTATATGTGTTTTTGTGTTTATGATAGATGTAACATCTCCGGTTTTATAGTTGTTAGACCATGATCCCGTGACACTGCACCAATTCTCAAGCATAGAACGCATTTCAAATTGATTGTCCGAATCGAAACTATATATGTTATAAGAAACACTTTTCACTTGTTCTAAATTAAGATTTAATTTTTTGATTATGTTGAATCTAGTCATTATTTCGCCGTTTCCATACTCTTCATAATTACCAATAATACAAGAATTGCTTAAATAAGAATTCATATCGGGTTTTCCTGAATATATAGCAGAATCTGGCTGCTTTTCTCGGCGACATTCAAAAGAAGTATAAATAGTATAATTTGTTTTCTTTGAAATTACGGGATCTATTACCAATGACAACTCATATTTTTTATCATCTACTTGATTTACTGCCCACTGACATCCATATGAAACACGTTGGGTTCCCTCTTTGATAATAGGAGACTGGATTAATCCTACAATTTCAGGTTTGTTGCTTTCATTGTTTTTGGTCAACGTTATATATCCGCCATCTTCCAACTTTGCTGTGGCATCTGTTGAAACCCAAAATTTGGGACTTTTCTCAATTCGATGCTCAATATGAATTTCACAATTTGTACCCAAAGGAGATGGATAAAGAAATACATTTGATTTACTTTCAATTGCATTTTGATATAAAACCATATTTGTTTCTTCAGATATAAAATTTGTAGCTTCAACGTATTTTGCTGAAATCTCAGAATCAATACCTGAAATTCCAAAATCATACGATACATTATTACCAACGAGCAAAACGCCTTTTTCAGTCGATAAATTCTCAGGATAATATGGTTTTATGTCACTATTTGCAATAGTATAGGCATAACCATTGTTTTTATTATTATCTATTGTTTCGCATATTCTGGAATCAATGTCTAACATTTTCCCATTTTCATTCCAAAACCGAATCGGTACTGAATAAACATAAATAACTATATTACCATCTTTTGTTAAAAAAGCGGTGCTAACGTCTGTATCATATGAATGATTCATAGAAACAAAATTGTTTTTTTTAAGCTCTTCCGCTGAAATAAAATCTAAATAGTCAAGCTCATTATTGATGATTGCCATCTTATAGCTTCCTTTGGAGCTATAAGAATCACAGGAAACCAAAAAGGCAGATCCAGATATCAGTATTAATAACACACAAATAATCTTTTTCGCAATTAAACACATCATTCCAAACCCTTTTTTTTATATTTTTTTATTAGAATATATAAAAATAGAACTACGCCTACAATTAAAACTCCCACAGTCAAAATTACTACAATTATAAAAAATATTGATTCATTTTTTATACGTTGTATTGCTTGGAAATTTTTCTCTAAATAGCTTTGGGCCGATAGATGTTGAGCCTTAGCAAAGTCAACTTTAACGATCTTCACTTGAGTTTGTGAATATTGTGTCGAATTTGCATCATATGCAATTAACTTTCCTGGTAATTCAACGGAAACTGTACCGGAACATTTTTCCATACTCGTATTCACTTCATCAGCCAAAGTGGAAGGCAAGTCGTTAATATTCTCCGGTGAAATAACATGTGTTAAATCAAGAATCCCATAAAAATAAAAGCCTTCTTCATATTCGGTAGAAATTTTATCCATTGAAATTTCCGCAAATGGTGTTATTGTAGAATCAGTAAGTATTGCTTGCAACAATGCAAAAGCTTCTAACGGATTATCAGCGGTTTTTCTAAGTTCAGCTTTGGCTTTGATTTTATTATCTATGGTTTTTTCCCCCGTTTCAAATCCAAGATTTCTATAGTAGGAAGTTGCCGTGTCGACAGTTTGCTTGATACTTATTATATCATCGTCACTATAAGTGGAGATATCAATTTCAATTTCATAATTCAAATAAACATTATTTTCGGCATCTACACCGCAAGATATATTCAATTGCATGCATCCAGAAAAAAATAATACAGAAAAAAACGTGAGAAATAACATTAAAATTATTTTTAGTTTCATAATCCCTTCCTTGAATTGAACGTATAAACTAGCGGTTTTGAAAGATGGATTGTCCCATCAGAAAACATAACTGACACAATCAGTGTTTTTGTACCATTATCTAAAAAGTCAAATTCACAAAGCACATTACCAGCTAATTCTTGATAAACTGAACCTAGAACAGCATTTCCTTTTTCTCCAGTCTTTACTGTTTTGACTGGCTTAGTTTTACCAGTTGTATTATCATAACACAACAAAGTATAAATCAATGCATCCTGAACATATGGCATATTCCATGTAATGTTATATGTGTTAAAAGTTTTTCTATAAGCATCAGAAATAAAATCATTTGTTTTTTTTGTTATGTTTAATTCAATAATTTCAATTTTCCTTGGTTGCTTTGGTGGTGCTTCACCTAAAAACGCATAAAAATATACATCTAATCCATCAACGTTAGATACATAAGGTATTTCTAGATTTTCTTGTGGATGTGCATTCATAGCACGATGTAATTTATCTTCATTTTCATTATTTTTGCCTTCTAATATCTGTTGTATATCATAAAACTCAAAACTTTGTCGTGTCGTTGACGAACCCATTAAAGCAACATAATCCTCAGCAGCAATTTCGGCAACATCCCACTGATGTTTTACCGCATATTCTTCTTTTGTATACGGATATTGTAATATTTTATCTGTGGGGATTTTGCGTATTTTTACATATTCGCTTTCATTTATAGCGTTTCCATTCTCAAACATATAAAAATATGTGAAATGATGTCCATATTCATGACTAAGGGCAATGGAAACGTCTTCAATTGTGTTGTATTTATCTCCGTTATATATAACAATTTTCCCTGCATTTCTTCTGAATGAAACACAAAGGTCTGGGGGCAATGAAGAGAATCTAATATGCAGAGACCATAAATATTCGCTATTATTATAATCTGCTATAACATCATTATTACTTTGAGACATCACTCGAATTTCGTATAAACTTTCTATTTCTTGTCCATGCCTATTTTTTATTAACTCATCATGCAATTGCTTTAGGTTCTCCTCCTGCCAAGATTCTGATTCGCTAACCAATACGAACCCTTCTAATGAGCGAATTTCATATAATGCGTTTTGAAAATCATTATTTGATTTATATTCTTCACCAAATAAATCGTTTTTAAAAATAGGTTCATGTTTAGACTCCAAAAACTGGATAATATCAAGAGCTGGGCCTTCATAGTTACCAATTGTTTTTTTTAGGTCAGATAAATTATAAGAAGCGTAAAAAATCACACCTATACAACATATAATCCAAGAGCTAAAAAAGCAGATTTGCATTTTGGGAATCCAATAATTATAAGCTTTTCCCATCACGTCCACCTTTCTAAAAAAACACATGTAAGTCTAGTACACAATATATCAACAATCATCATTGGGAGATTTTCTTGTTTTTTCACTATAATTACAACAGCAATGATAACTCATGCGATTAAAATAATGATGATAAAAGCAATTATAATAAAGAGATGTTGTCTGATTGATAGAAAAAATTCGTGGCACTCTCAAATATCGCTTGATCAACCTCGGTAAGCAGATTATCACGGCTGATTTTAAGTTTATCAATATGTCTCTCACACCGGAACTCACACGGGCTTAATTCTCTGCCAATTTTGCGCATACCTTGAGATCGTTATACCTTAGTAACTTGTCTCCGCATAGCTTCCCCGCTATGCAAATTAAGAATACCTATTTTCGTGGTTTCTACAAAACTTTTTCCACAACTATGACATAGATAAGCTCGTTTACCATGTTTGTGTCCATTTAGAACATGATGATGGTATACCTATCTTTTTATCATTATCACAGTATGTTTTTATATCTCATATTATCTCTAAGGCTTTTCTGCTCCTTTTCCGGGTAATCTTTTTAGTAATTCTATTGCTTCTTTTAATGCATCTTCCATTTTTCCGCCATCACTGCGTTTTTTCTTATTTTACCATTTTCGCTGAAGGCTGTCAACCCTATTTTCGACTATCACCTACTTTTTTGCTGCCCTTTCAGCACGAAATTGCTTAATGTTAATGTCTGCTGTATCAGGAATAATGCCGACATATTTGGCAATCCAGCTTTTTTTGGCTTTCGGTGCAGTTAACACTGCGATGTCGGTGCCGTTTTTTGTGATGTGTATATCTTCGTGTTCTGCGAGATCAAGATATTTCCCAAGTTGGATCTTGAGATCGGCTGCGGTTATTTGAATCATGGTATCAGCTCCTTTAGTGCGATTGTAATATTATTATATTAGAAATCGTTCGAATTATCAATAGGCAGCTCCGGAAACTGCTTGCCGCACCAGCGCTATGCAGGATTTATAAAGCCAATTCTCACAAATTGGCTTGGTGCTTTTGCACAAAAGTTTGAGATGATACCCTTTGTGTATTAACTTAGGATTAGTGCTTTAAACATTTAAAATCAAGAAAATTCTACCCCTTGATCCGAGGTAGACAACAAACTTTTTTGCTGCCGGGGGCTGTAAAATTCTTTTGTTTCCGTTACGCGGTAAGTGGTGCTTTTGTGACTGCTGAGAAGCTGTGATATGCCGTACAAATCAATCCAAATTTCGTTGTCACATTCCTTTTGGCTTTCATCAAATATTAGCTGAAGACCTAAATGCAGATGGCTTTGTTCAATGTTGTTTGTATTTTCGACGGTGGAATAACCTGTTCTGCCAACATATCCGATAACATCACCGGCTATAACCTGCTGACCCTCATTAAGGTCGCAGTGATATGGCCGGTTTTGTCTAAGATGAGCGTAGTAATAGTATCGCTTTTTATCTAATGATCTTATTCCTATACGCCATCCGCCGTACTGGTTCCATCCTACGGTTTCAACAATACCTGTTTCAATGGCAATGACGGGAGTTCCGGTAGCGGCTATAAAATCATGTCCCAAATGGCGGCGGTTGAATCCGTAGCTTCTTCCGACACCAAAATCATCAAATTCAGAATAGGGGAAAGTATATGCAATGGGAGAATAAACTTTTAATCCGTACTTTTCTTCCTCAACAATATTTCCCTTTTCATCTGTACTGTATTCGGTAAACTTGCCAACAAATTCACTTAAGACAGCAGTATACGCCTCTATATAATAATTATAGTACTTCATACTTTTTGTAAGGTTGTCTATAGACTCTCCGCCTTTTATAGCTTCCGCCAAAGTATCCATATCAGATACCTTGTAACTTTTAAAATCGCCCCCATATTTTGCTCCCAGGTAAGCCAAAAGTTCTATCCAGTTGATACGGATCTTTTCGAACTGAGAATTAATATCTATTTTCATCGCTTTGTTTAATGCTGAATAAGGGACGTTAAACTCAACATATGTTATAAAGTCCTTTTTTTTAACTTCGGTTCCGCCGAAGGACATCATTACAATAATGCTCGCTGTTAGTACCACAATAAAAACAAAAAACAATTTCTTCACAATATATCACCTCAGGATTCTTTGAGTTATAAGGAATATATGAAAAAAAAACGTTTGACATGACAGAAATGTGGTATAATTTTATATTAGGATTAGAATACTATTTCATATGATAAAAAATATAAGAATTAATCCTGAAATTTTCTTAATAGCACTTGGCTTAATTTTTGCTGGAATGGTTATTATTTTTAACGCAATTTATACACCGCCGGTAACAGTAATACCTATTGTGTATGAAACTCAATCAAGCTCCGCGTTGGCAACCTCTGATTTTTCGTCTCAGTCAAATACGCCGGCGGTGAAATCTAATCCGGCAAAAACGCAAAATGAGGATTTGCCGGAAAATACACAATCAATTACAACCGGGAAAACAAACAATAATGGGCTAATCAATATTAACACAGCAAGCTTAGCGCAATTGAAAAACCTCAAAGGCGTAGGCGACGTTATTGGCGAACGCATTATCGCCTATAGAAACGAAAACGGAGGATTCAAATCTATTGAAGATATAAAAAATGTAAAAGGTATCGGTGAGGCGACATTTGAAAAAATAAGACCGTTTATTACAGTAGAGTAGAAACCCGTGACAAATACAAATCAGTTTTTTGAGAGAATTGGACTGGTGCGGTTTAGTTTTAACGAAGAACGAAATTTGCCGAAAAAACGGCTACAAGTGGACGTTATTGCAAAAGAAAAACAACCTCTAAATGATTGAGGCTGTTTTTCTTTCATGTATTTGCTTCATCATAAAGAACACGAATTGTTTCTATGATTTCTTGAGAAACACTTTCAACTAATAATATTTTTAAACACTTGACATAAAAAAAATATTGGTTTATAATTGGCTTAATCGGCAGGACAGTTCAGGCGGCATGTAGTTTCTGCATGTTGCCTTTTCTATGCCGGTCATTAATATTTTATGGAGGCGATTGCAGATGAGCAATGAGGCGTTGATTAATTCGTATAGACTAAAAATATCGCAACAGCAAACATATATTAACAATCAACAGGAAATCAAAACGAAATTGAACACATGCAGAACGCAGGTTGAAAGTCTGGAAGACAACGAATTATCAAATCATCTGAACACTGTTAATAGCTATTGTGACTCCATTAATGCGGTTTTTGGCGGATGGGACTGGGAGGGGCAATTAGTTCAAAGTTTCGAGCAAAATGAGTTAAGCTCACTGAAATCCGCGTTAAAAACATATAAAAGCAATGTTTCGGGTGTCATTGGGGAAATTGATGCGAAATTGTCCCAAATAGAAAGTAATATCAGTACCGCAACATCGAATATAACGAATTACAGAAACCAGATAAGCTATCTGCAAAACACGTAACAAAAGAGGAGGAATCACAGTGTCGGATCAGGTCAGTATCAATAAGAGTGAATTTGACGACTCGGTAAATGAAATTAAAAAAGGCGCCAAACGCATGAACAAAAATAACAGCAATTATAAAACACATATCAACAAGACGAATACAAATAGCGCTGTCGCCTATAAAAATGCTGTAGACGAGATTAAATCTCTTTTTTCAAGCTATTATGATATGCTTGATTCGGACATCGGCAATCTGAATAAAGTCAGGGATGATGTTATTGAGCTTGATAAACAGCTTGCCGGTAAGCCTTAAAATTAGTAAGGAGTGAAAATTTGTATGCGCGCAGAATACAATGAAATGTATGATACTCAGACCAAGCTGTTCCCGATCATAGACAATGAGCAGGAAATACTGAATGAACTTCGCGTGGCTTTTAATGGGTTCATCACGTTGCAGTCTTTCATTGGCCAAGCGTCCGAAGCTGCGAAAAGCTATGTAAAAGATGTACATAATGAAATCAATGCTGCCTTTGCCACTTTAATATTAGACTTTAACGCCAGATTCAAAAATATGAATGACTCCTTTAAATCGTCGGTGGACAATGGGTATACACCTATACTGGACACGGATTATATGGGTGAAATTAAAGATAAAATTATTGGATTTAAAAATGAATTTGGCGGTATACACGATCGGATTAACACCAAATTGAATGCGGTTTCAGATATTGTTTCTTTCGTCTCTCTGAATGAGTTTTCAGTGAAAGAGGCCTATACAAATACGATCAATAAAGTTAGTGAAGACATTAATAGCTTTACGAATTTTGACGATGCCCACAAAAATGATATGGAAGCTGTCAATGATGCCCTCTCGGCTATCCGCGCAGCGATAGCGCAGGCTGAAATCTACACTTCAAACGGGCTGAATTATACTCCGGGTGACTTTGCCAATACCGACTGCTTTTCTGATCTGAGAGTGGCCCAGCTTAAGTGCGCCAAGTTTGCAGCCGACAATTTTGCAGCGCTCAGCGATGACGAGATAGGGCTTCTTACTATGCTTGGAATTCCGCTGGATATGTTATCCGAGTACAATGGTAACTGGAGTGATCTGTTCGATGGCCTCGGTGATATCGTGGGGGGTGCTGATGATGTCATGTCGTTTGTCCCGGGTGTACTGGCTTTTCTTAAATTGTACAAAACCGGCATCAATTATGCGTTGACAGCAACCGATGATGGCAAGCTTTTTCTGAAAATCTCGTCGGCGCTCAGTCAGGCCCAGCTTTATAAAAAATTGTTATCCATGGGACTTACGGAGCAAAGCCTTAAAAATTTCAATAGTCTGATCAACACACAAAAAGGACTCAATATTTTTACGCCCGCAAGCGGTACCAGAAATATTGGATTGCTTAATAAAATGGGAAAAACAGCAGGCTTTGAGCTTGTCGTTGATGATATAAACAAAGGCTTGGGAGACGCGGCAAAGGCCGCCGGCAAAGAGACTGAATTAATAAAGGTTTCAAAAATCGCCAAAGCAGGTAAATGGATTTCAAGGGCCGCATATGCGATGACCGTAATATCGGATTCTTACTCGGCTCTACACAACCCCCAAACCGGGGAATGGGATTTTAGCGGGGAAAATATAGTAAAAGCCGTAACCGATTCGGCCATTGACTGTGGTGTTATTTGGGCGTCAACCGAAATAGGCGCGGCAATTGGTACGGCGATATTTCCCGGGCCGGGATCCGCTGCCGGAGCGGTAGCTGGAGCAATATTCGGCACATTGATTTATTATGGGGCAACGCTGGAATTCGGTGAACCGCCCAAATCAGCGGTTGATCATATCAAGGATGGTGTGTCAGACGCGTGTAACGCTGTTGGAAGGTTCTTTTCTAAAGTGTTCTGGTAACTTTTTTATTAGGTGGTGTTTTGCTGATGGCGAAAATAACGAGAAAAGATATTGAAGGTGTGCTTCAAAGAAAGGTTGACTACCATGCCGTAAAAAAGGGTATGTTTGCTTTCTGTGCCTTGCCTTTTGTGTTTTTAACCGTTTGGGTGATGATGCTCTTCACCGACAATTCTTCTGATGGTGAATACGATTTTCTTTATTATTTAATTCCATTGGCAGGCTTGCTCTTGTTGGTTCAGATCATTTGGACGGTCATATGGAACCGCAAAAAGGATGATATTTTTATAAAACAGCAGGCGCTTGCTTTTTATTCACTTCTCTTTTATATCTTGTTATTCATAGCGTTTGCTTTTGTCTTGGTCTTTGATAGCACTTATTTTTATCTGCTGGTTTCGGGAACATTCCTTGTATCAATAATAATGATATTTTTTACCCGCAAAATAATAAAAAAAGGATACTATCGTCTTCCGGGCAAAGAAAATAAAGGTAATCCTGTGGCAGTTGCGTACATCCAAGCTATGACGGTTCCGTTGATTTTTACGATGGGTCAATTAATGCAAAGATCCAGCGTAAATACACAACATATCATAGGTTTAATTATTATTACTATCGCGGTGTTGTTTTTTAGCGCGATTGTTGGCTATATGGGAACATTACAGTTTTACGCCAAAAAACTTTCAAATAAATCAAAATAACGGAGGCACTTATATGAAAATTGAGAAAACTTCCCTACAGCTTAGTAATGTTCTGTCATTAAAACAAAAAGCAAAGGTTTATGAATGGTACTTAATCGGGTTGGAAATGAGAAAATTTATTGTTAAACATGATTATTATCCAACCGGCCCAATATTTTTTACTTCAGAACCGACAAAGATTAAAGATACTTATATTTATAACGTTTCAATGCCAATTAACGCTCCGGTAATTTTTGAAGGTGATGACGAGAACAAAGGGTTTACGTTTACTCAAAAATTAAGCTTTCCAGACGGCCTGATGTTTCGCCATTTAGATATGGATGAACCGTTGGAGAAAACATACTTGCTTTTACAGTCAGCGGCGGAGCAAAATATGCTTGTTCTGGAAAAGCCTTTTTTGAACATTTTCCTTGATGTATATAACGACGGCGTTATTGATGTTTTCGCGCCAATCAAGGCGGTGAAGTGAATGGTTGTATATATAGATAAGATGAATTATAAAAATGTGGTATCCAAACGGTATGTTACCACTCCTGCACATGTTCAGGAAATCATGATAGATTTCTTAACCATGTTGGGAGACAAAAATTGGAAACTGAACGGAATGCCATTTTTTGCGGCGGAAAAAATGGCAAACTCTGATTTTGTCGTATACTGGATGTTTGCGCCAACCGATTTGACGTCAATTCCTGAGGAAAAAGAAATTGATTACTTTAGCTATTTTTCATTGGAGCACGCTATATGCTGCCGGGTAAAAAAAGATTTTGAAGCCAGCGAGGAAAAAGCAATGGAGGCCATAAGGGCGTTTGCACAGAGCAAAAACTTCAACCTCATTAGTCCCGCTTATTGCATGGTCAACAGTGATCCCGAACAACCATACGCGATATATAACGTTGCTTTTCAGGAAATTGACGAATCATAGGGCGGTTTTCTCTAGTATTTGTTCCAGAGGGGAAGCAGCATGGAATGGAGCTTAAAATTTATGGATATGAATGTAAAAGTTATAGAAAAAGAATGGGTTAAAGAAAAGCTCCCATATAGAAATGACGACGCGTATAAAGGGAGTGTAGGGACTCTGGTTTGCGTTTGCGGCAGCTTTGGAATGGCAGGCGCGGCGATATTGTCTATAAAGGCAGCGCTCCGCAGCGGCATAGGAATGGTACGGGCATTCATACCTGAGTGTATTTACCCCATCGCTGCGTCCTGTGTACATGAAGCGGTTTTTACACCTGTAAAAGAAAATGTTTACGGAACGGTTTCACCGGGTTATGTTGAGAAAATTTTAGAAGCAGCGCAAAAGTCAGAGGCGCTGCTTCTTGGACCGGGGTTGGGTTTAAATGAGGATACCATAGAGCTTACGGAATTACTTTTACAAAAAGTACCGGTTCCCGTATTGCTTGACGCCGACGGGCTTAACGCGTTAAGCCGAAAAAAACATTTGCTTATAAATCACGGTTCGCCTCTAGTATTAACGCCGCATTTAGGTGAAATGTCACGTATATCAGGTATACATATAAACGAAATTCAAAAAGAGCCTTTGGCCAGCTGTGAAGCTTTAGTACGGGATTCTGATTCATTGGTGCTTGTGCTAAAAGGTCATAATACGATTGTTTATGATTCGGACAGTAATATATTTATGAATAAGACTGGCAATTCAGGTATGGCGGTGGGTGGAAGCGGAGATGTGCTGGCGGGTGTAATCGCTTCACTCCTGGCTCAGGGGATGGATCCCCTTGGCGCCTCAGCGGCGGGAGTTTTTATTCATGGCCGCGCCGGTGATATAGCGGCGGAAAAACTATCAAAAGCTTCAATGCTGCCCAGCGATATAATTGAGAACCTGCCGGGCGTTTTTAAAGAGCTTCAATAGCATCTTTAATTTTATTAATTTTTTCCCGCTCTTTTTGTGCCTGACCTTGCACTGTCTCAATAACCTTTGGGGGCGCTTTTGCTATAAAGCCTGGATTGTTAAGCTTTCCCTCAGATTGCGCAAGCAGTTTTTCTGTGGCCGCTAACTCCTTTTGAAGACGGGTAAGCTCTGATTCCCGGTCTATAAGCTCGGACATAGGCAGATGAAGCTTAGCGTCGGAAGTAACGGCCGCTGTTGTGTTGGAAAGATCGAAACAGCCGCTTATTTCTATGTCACTTGCGTAAGCCAGTTTACTGATATAACTTATTCCTTTATTAAAGGTATCTGTCAGATCTGTTTCAATATAAAGCTTTGATTTTTTAGACGGAGGCACGTTCATTTCCTGACGAAGCGCCCGTACGGCACGGATTGCCGACATTATCGACTCCATCTCGGCAGTTTCTTTGAGATAAACATTTTCTTTAATGTATAAAGGATAACCGGCCAGCATGATAGTTTCGCCGTCCCGGGGCAGAAACTGCCAGATTTTTTCTGTAATAAATGGCATAAATGGATGCAGTAGCCGCAGCAGCTTATCCAGCACATAAACAAGTACCTGACGGGCATTTTGTGAATCAGGGGAATCAGCCTGCAGCCGAGGTTTAACCAGTTCAATATACCAGTCGCAGTAACAGTCCCAAATAAAATCATAAATTTTAGATAAAGCCAAACCTAATTCAAATTTTTCGATATTTGCGGCAGATTCTTTAGCTACTGTATTTAATCCGGAAAGGATCCATTTATCGGCCAGATCTAAATAGTTTGGCAATACATTTTCTACAGCGCGGCCGTCAATGTTCATGTGTACAAACCTGGCGGCATTCCACAGTTTGTTGGCAAAATTGCTGCCGGCTTCTATTTTCTGTTCTATAAAACGCAGGTCGTTCCCCGGACTGTTACCGGTGACGAGGAAAAATCTTAAAGAATCAGCTCCGTATTTATTTATAATTTCCAGCGGGTCTATACCGTTGCCCAGAGATTTAGACATTTTTCTTCCTTCGGCGTCGCGTACAATGCCATGGATAAAAACAGTATCAAACGGGGCTTTGCCTGTATGTGCGCATGCGGAAAAAATCATTCTCGCGACCCAGAAAAAAATGATATCGTAGCCTGTAACAAGTGTATTTGTAGGATAAAAAAATTCTAAATCTTCAGTATTTTCAGGCCAGCCCAATGTGCTGAAGGGCCATAAGGCTGAGCTAAACCAAGTATCTAAAGTGTCTTCATCCTGATGTAAATCTGTATGACCGCATTTTTGACACGCAGCGGGAGTATCCGCAGTGACGGTTATATGGCCGCAATCTGAGCAATACCATGCGGGGATGCGGTGTCCCCACCACAGCTGGCGTGAAATACACCAGTCTTTAATATTTTCCATCCAATTAAAATATATTTTTTCAAAATGTGATGGTACGAACTTTGTTTTACCTGTATTGACACACTCAATAGCCGGTTCAGCAAGCGGTTTCATTTTTACAAACCATTGTTCAGATATGCGCGGTTCTACAACAGACTGGCACCGGTAACATTCACCTACGTTATGGGTCATAGGTTCTGTTTTTTCAAGCAGTCCGGCAGTTTTCAGGTCTTCAACAATTTTTATACGGCATTCGGTTCTTGTCAGTCCCGCATATGCTCCCGCGTTTTCGTTCATAACAGCCTTCTCGTCCATAACATTTACAATGGGAAGATTGTGGCGCAGTCCTACTTCAAAGTCATTGGGATCATGAGCCGGGGTGATTTTTACGGCGCCTGTACCAAACTCACGCTCTACATATTCATCTGAGATAACAGGGATTTTTCTGTTTACAATTGGCAGGATAAGTGTTTTTCCGATTAGATCCTTGTACCGTTCATCATCCGGGTGTACGGCAACGGCCGTATCTCCCAAAAGCGTTTCAGGCCTTGTAGTGGCAATTTTAATGTGTCCGCCGCCATCAGAGAGAGGATAAAGGATATAATAAAAATGTCCGCTGTGTTCTGTGAAATCAACCTCGGCATCTGAAATAGAGGTCAGACAGCGGGGACACCAGTTGATCATGCGTTCCCCTCTATAAATTAGCCCCTCTTCATAAAGCTTAATAAACACATCATTTACAGCTTTAGAACAGCCTTCATCCATAGTGAACCGTTCACGCTGCCAGTCACAGCTTGATCCAAGTTTTTTAAGCTGGCCGGTTATAATATTTCCGTATTTGTTTTTCCACTCCCATGACCGCCTAAGGAATTCTTCCCGTCCGAGATCTTTTTTTGTGATCCCTTCCTCTTTCAGCGCGGCAACAATTTTTGCTTCTGTGGCAATAGCGGCATGGTCAGTTCCCGGAAGCCATAAAGCGGCATAGCCTTTCATGCGGTAAAATCTTATTAAAATATCTTGCAGAGTTTCGTCTAAAGCATGTCCCATATGCAGCTGTCCGGTTATATTCGGAGGCGGCATTACGATTGTATAAGGTTTTTTATTTTGATCCGGTGTTGGGTGAAAATAATTTCTTTTCATCCAAAAACTATAAATATCGTCCTCAAAATCAGAGGGACTATACTGTTTTTTCATATAAATTCTCCTTTGTATTAATTGTTAATCATTATCGCATGTTAAAATGAGATTGTCAAATAAAAAATTAAGGCGGCGCAGCCGTTGAGAATAGGTTTGGATACAGTGTCCTGCCACAATAATTCGATATTTTTCTAAAGCATTAGCTTGTTTTTTATTGCGTGTTTCAAAAAAGGTATGTTTTTGTTGACATGGATTACGTAGGCGCGCATAGTATCCGCCTGCGGGCGCATAATATGCGCCCCTACAACGAATGATTTCACACATGTTGTTTTACATTACATCAACGGCAGTTGAAACACGTCTTTTTTATTGGTGTCATCAATCCTTAAGTCACTGATGCTGTCCATAGCAAAAGAAAAAAATTTAAAAAAAATGCTTGAATACAAATGTATTTTGTAATACACTAATAATGTAATACATCTGCGTGATTTACAAATAGACAGAAAGGAAGAAATACAGTAGATGAAAAGAAAAATTGCTTTAATTTTATCCTTTGCAATGCTGCTGCCTGCTTTAGTACTAATGGGTGGATGCAAGGGAGGCTCAGAGGAACCAAAACTTGCGGTAGAAGATGTCAAATCCATGGATGATCTTTCAGAAATCACAAATGTCAAAACAGATGATTCCAGGCCGGCCGGATATCAGCTTGACCCTCCTAAGAAAGGAGATAAGGTAGCTGTTATAAAAACATCTATGGGCAATATATCCTTAAGGCTGTTTCCGGAGAACGCTCCTAACGCGGTTCAAAATTTTATTGATTTGGCAAATGACAAAAAGTATGACGGCACTATTTTTCACCGTGTAATTAGTGATTTTATGATTCAAGGCGGCGACTATGAAAATTATGACGGGACAGGCGGAAAAAGCGCTCAGGGCGGACAATTTGCTGATGAATTTTGTGATAAACTGTACAATCTCAGGGGCTCTGTATCTATGGCTAATTCAGGTAGAAACACCAACGGAAGTCAATTTTTTATAAATCAAGCTAAACCAGAAAAAATATCCTTTGAAAATACAGAAAACACTTGGCAAACAGTAAAGCCAAAGCTTGAAGAGGCTATTAATGCCGGGACTCTAGTGGACTTTGTGAGGGATTGGGGATCTTTTTGCACTAATCCTGATTTAATACCTGAAGAAGTAAAAAACCTTTATTTAGAACATGGAGGGAGCCCTTCTTTAGACGGAGCCTACAATGTTGTTGGACGGGGATATACGGTGTTTGGCCAGGTATATGATGGTATGGATGTAGTTGACGCTATAGCAATGGTTCCTAAAAACGCTTCTAATAAGCCTTTGGAAGATGTTACGGTTACTACAATTGAGATTAAGACGTACTAATTAAGCCGGGAGATTTATTTTAGAAAGGAAGAAAGGCAATTGATAAAAAGAAAACTTGCTTTAGTTTTATCCTGCACTGTCTTGCTTAATATCTTAGTACTGATAAGCGGGTGCGGCAAGGGATCCTCCGTTTTGTCTCCGGAAGACGTTAAATCCTATGACCAGCTCAATGAAATCACAAATGTCAAAAAGGACGATTCCCATTCCGCCGGATATCAGCTTGACCCTCCTGAAAAAGGAGACAAAATAGCTGTTATAAAAACATCTATGGGTGATATCTGCTTGAAGTTATTTCCGGAAAACGCTCCTAAAACAGTTCAAAATTTCATTGATTTAGCGAATAAAAAGAAGTATGACGGTACAATTTTTCACCGTGTAATCAACAGCTTTATGATTCAGGGCGGGGATTATGAAAACTTTAATGGAAGCGGCGGGAAAAGCGCCAAAGGCAAGACATTTGATGATGAGTTCTGTGATAAGCTGTATAATCTAAGAGGTTCTATATCTATGGCGAATAGAGGTAAAAACACTAACAGCAGCCAGTTTTTTATTAATCAAACCAGACCGGAAAACACATCATTTGATAATTTGGAGAGGATTTGGCAGTCGGCAAAACCTGAGCTTGAAGACGCTATCAGCGGCGGAACGTTAGCGGACTTTATAAACAAAAGAGGCGGTTATTGTGTTGATCCAAATTTGATACCTGAAGAAGTGAAAAACCTTTATTTAGAAAACGGAGGGAACCCCTCTTTGGACGGAGCGTTTAATGTGGTTGGACGCGGGCATACAGTGTTTGGGCAGGTATATGAGGGTATGGATGTAGTTGACGCCATAGCGAATGTTCCTAAAAACGCGTCTAATAAACCTCTTGAGGATGTCACGGTTACTGCAATTGAGATAAAGACGTATTAAAATCAGTCAGTAGGCAGCGGAACTGCCTACTGACTGATTTTATGCTTGTGAGTATAATTGTAACACAACACAAATTAAGTGCATAAATTATCCTTGAGGTGATAAGAATGCACATTGTTCCTATCTTGCTTTTCGCTGTTTCCTCGAACATGGATAGTTTATTTGTTGGACTTTCTTATGGAGTAAAAAAAATTCATATTCCTTTTATGTCGAACGCAGTAATCGGCTTAATATCTTTTTTGGGCACTCTGTTTTCAATGTGTATCGGAAAAAGCCTGTTGAATATAATACCCGAAGGTATTGCTAACACTTTCGGAAGTATTATTATTATCGCGATTGGCTGTTACTATGTTATAAAGTTTGTTTGTAATAAATGTAAAAATAAATCTAACCGGCAAATAGACGACAATGTTTACAACAAATATGATAAAGATAAATCAGGTATTATTGAATGGAAAGAATCGTTTGCGCTGGGTTTTGCTTTATCGCTCAACAATATGGGGCTTGGTGCAAGTTCAAGTGTAAGCGGTCTTAATATAGCGGCAACATCTATAGCATCGTTTATTTTCAGCTTATTTTTTATTTATATAAGCAATTTATTTGGAAAACACTATATATCAAATCTTTTAGGAGAATACTGTGAGCTGATTTCCGGGATACTGGTGATTCTGCTGGGGATTTGCGGAACCGGTACATGAAACGTCTGCATTTTTTGTTTTGTAATGAACGTAATAATAATAGCAGGAGGTTCTGAAAATGAATATTAACCACCTTAGAGAATCTCAATACCTCTTTAAAAGAGCTTGGGAAAGAGTTTAGGAAATTGAACGGTACAAAGCTGCCCGCCGAAATCGTTTTGATCGGCGGCGCTGCTATTCTTGCCAATTATGGATTTCGAGAAATGACCTATGACATTGACGCAGTAATATTAGCGTCCCCGGCTATGAAGGAAGCGATCAACCACATCGCCAGTCAGTTCAGTGCCGCATAGTCTAATATCAGCGCTTCTTGTTTTTCATCCGCCGCCAGCCTGTCGTAATACTCCCGCGCCGGACTTTGGAGCTGCTCCGCGCGGTCATACAGCGGCCTTAAAAATATCTCCTCGTTTTTGCCGCGCTTTCGCAGCCCCTTATCGGCAATGCCCAAAATATGTAACAGCGTTTTCGAGAGAGTTTTGCGGTCGATGAAGTCCGGCCATCTTTCCCGGTTGAGCATGCCCCGCAGTTCCGCAGCCGACGAAAAATCAACCGCCTCACGGCGCAGATTGACAATTGGCAGTTCGATTTCTATGCCAGCGTTTAAAGCTGTTTTTTTCTCGGTGGGCGCGATATAACGGCTGTACAGCCGTTGCTTTACCGCGTTATACAAACTCGCGCTCATTGATTTTGACCTCCCTTTTGTTATAAATTTGCGTAAATCTCAATAGAGCCTCCTGATATCTTCTCCGGCGGGTAAAGTTGCCGTCTTTCAACGCAAACAAAGTATTCAGCGGCACATAGAAAACGGCTCCCTCCGCACAAAATAAAAAAGGCACAGTCCACATTTTTACACGAACTGTGCCTTTTCACAGACGGAAAATCATGCGGGTTTTGGTATAGGTATAGAGCTGCACGTGGACATATATGCACAGCAAGACATACGCATCATGCGCATGGCAGATACGCTGCAAATAACCGTATTTATGGCGTTTATGCGCTTATTCATGGCTGCTCTTCCTTAGTTCATACTAATCATATGCATATAGTATGTATTATACTAACATATTGCTCCTCAGCTGTCAAGGCCTTTTTAATAAAAAGTCGGGCTTCAGCTTGCCGCTTTCTTCCGCTTCCTGGATCATAGCCCAGGCGATACGGTCCTTTAAGCTCCCCGCCGGATTATAATACTCCAGCTTTGCGATAAGGTTGGCTTTGATTCTTCCTCCGCGGCATAGCCGTTCAATCTGAGCAAAGGAGTTTTTCCGATCAGCCCGGTTAAGTTGTTTGCGACTCTTGACATCTGGATGACCTCCCGATATAATATAGTAAGCATGTATGCTATATAGGTATTATATTCTGCTGGACTCAATTTGCCAACAGCTATTTTGATATGTTTAATATGCTTTGCTCGGGAGGCTGTTTATGGAAACGAAAACTGCCTGTTTGCGCACGCGGTGCGGGACCATAGGGCTGAAGATATCACAGAGGAGGAAATCTAATGAGAATATCCGCAAAAGGGCGTTATGCGATGGCTGCGCTGATACAAATCGCAAGTAAAAGTAATACCACAGAGCCGGTGCCCATCATTAGCGTATCGGAATCATTGGGTGTATCCAAGCTTTTTCTAGAGCAGGTAGCGGTGGATCTGAAAAAGGGAGGATTAATTACCGCAGTAAAGGGAGCGAAGGGCGGATATCAGCTCACAAGGGAGCTCTCTGATATCACAGCGCTGGACGTGCTTAAATCGGTGGGAAACGCCCTGTTGGAAACCGCGCAGAATGAACCACTGGACAAAGCGCCGGTTATTTCCGACGCGCTTTCCTCTCTGGTCTTCGAGCCTTTGGACAAAGCGATTGAAAGTTGTCTGTCCGGCATAACCCTGCGGGATCTGGTGGATTACACGCTGGAGCATGGCGACAATCAGTCTTTTATGCTGTATATATAATTATATATAATGATGAAGAAAAGAGGTGCCTGCCTTGCAATCAAGCCGCCTGTATGAAATATTTCGTGAACTGACTGCCATATACAGCCCGGCCTTTGGAGAACGGGACTTTTGCAGCTTGCTCAAAAGCAAGCTGTCTGCTTTGGGCGCCGTTTGCAAAGAAGACGACGCCGGATCAAAAATCGGCGGAAATTGCGGCAACCTGTACGGCTTTTTGGCCGGAGAATTACCGGGAGCGCCTCTTCTGTTCAGTGCTCACATGGATACCGTGGAGCCTGCTGCCGGTAAAGAATCCGTTTTATATGAAAACGGCAGGATCACATCGGATGGGACGACGATCTTAGGGGCGGACGATGTTTCAGGTATAGCGGTTATTTTGGAAGCGCTGACCCGGTTGCGGGAAACCGGAACGCCTCACCGGTCCATAGAGCTTCTTTTTCCTGTGGCGGAGGAGCACTACGGTCTTGGTTCCGCTTTGGCGGGCTGGCTGAAGCAATACGCCAGAGCAACTAAGCTACCGATCAACTGCGAATATCTCGGTGATGAGCGGGTACGGATATCCGAAAACAGCCAGATAATTACAGCGCTTCAGCAGGGCGGCGCTGTCGTGCTTCGAGTGCATTACGGATGCTGGCATTTTGTTACGCTTACCGGCATCTCCGGTAATTCAATAAGCTTGTTTGATCCGTATTACCGCAAACGGCCGTTTAAGCAAACGGGGATTGAATTGATTACAGACAAACCCTGTTCGGCCAACCGCCGGGTATCGTTTGAAATCTTAAACCAGACGGCAAAAGGCATCTATACCATGGGACCGGATGAAGGCCGGGCGGCGGTGTTACTGTTTAATGTAAATACCCGAAAAACGCCGGAAAAGACGATTGAATATTTCTTATAGACTCATTTCCAAGCTGCCGCCAACAATAAAGAAGCGGAATTTATATCGCATATCAGTCTCCTCCGAATTTATATCCCAAACCGCGTATCGTCAGCACATACACGGGATTTTTCGTATCGTCTTCAATTTTTTGCTTCAGATTCTTAATATGGTTATCTATGATTCTGTCAAAGCTACTAAGGGAACCGCAAACTTTTACGGTTCCCTTTTTGCGGTCAGGCAATAATATCGTAGCCCTGATCCTTTATCTCGGTTTTGATTTGTTCCAGCTGGAGCGCCGGACCATGTTCCACGGTGACGGTCTTTGCTTTTAGGTCAACCGCCACATCCGAGACTCCGGACAGGGCGCTCACTGCCTTTTTGATCGCTTTGACGCAATGTTCACAGGACATTCCGTCCACTTTAATAATTGATTTTTCCATTTTCTTCTCCTTACTTCAAGTCAAATGGTTTCAAAAATTTATAAACCTGAATCGTTTCCGCCGCAGCAATGTATTTCAATATCGCATTTGTGGTCGAAGACAACACAAAACTCCGGTTTATCAGATAAAGTCAACCATCTTGCTGATACACATAACAATTCCCGCCGGAGGCGATTTTTGATCCTTGCGCCCGATTATGTATTATTATAACCAATTTCGATGAATTTTACAAGCTTGATCTTTACATTCACTTTTTCAAATTTGCTCATTTATAGAGCTTAAAACCACCTGTAATGGTGCAGCTGGCCTTCACATTTTAGCCCGGCAAAATTATGCTGCCTTAATACTTCATAAGCGGCAATTGCTACTGAATTTGATAAGTTTAAACTCCTGGCGCCATCCAGCATAGGAATACGGACGCATGTTTCAGGGTGCTGCATTAAAAGTGTTTCGGGTAACCCTTTGGTTTCTTTCCCGAAGAACAGGTACACTTTATCCGGATAAGAAATTTCCGAATAATTAAAGCGCGCTTTTGTCGAAAAATAAAAACATGTATTTTGTTCCGCCTTTGTTTTTATAAAAAAATCGTTTAATCCTTCATAGTATGTGATATCCAGCATATGCCAATAATCTAATCCGGCACGTTTTAATTTTTTGTCGTCTATTTCAAAACCCAGTGGTTTAACTAAATGCAATTTTGCACCGATGGCCGCGCATGTCCGTGAGATATTTCCCGTATTTTGAGGTATCTCGGGCTCAACCATTACAATATTTATTTCTTCCAAAACTTATCACCTCTATATTTTATAAAACGGTAAATACTAATTCTGCAAGCAATTGCAGAATATTTTTATTTTGTTAGCGGGAGTGAAATTTTTATGATTACGAAAACTCATACTCATAATGTGATGAACGTAGTTAAAGGCGTTTCCATTGGGCTGCTGGCAGGAGCAGCAGTAGGATTCGCGGGCAAACAAATGATGGATAGAAACCCGAGATTTAGAAAAAAAGCTAACCGGGCAATAAGTGCCGTAGGCAATATCTTAGATACTGCTCAGTATATGTTCAGGTAATTTCATGGTAGTTAAGCGAACGAGTGTCAAGGAATAATTCTCTTGACACTCGTTCACTTATGTATACCGGCAAATGGGGGAAGATTTATTGGTGACGGAGTATTATGTAAGTCAGACCGAAAAGGCATTTAACAGCCGCTGAGATTTAATTCTGCAAGCTTATCCCGAAGCTTCATAAAATCTTCAAACGCCTCCGGTTTTTTTCTTGGGTCACGCAGCAACGCTGCCGGATGCAGCATTGGCATCATTAAAAAATCACTTTTATCAAAGAATATGCCACGCTCTTTTGTTATTTTTATGTTCGGTTTTATCAGCTTCGCCGCGGCAATACGTCCTAAGCTTACAATAACCTTGGGTTTAATCAATTTTACTTGAGAACGCAGCCACTCCATGCATAAGTCCTGCTCTTCCGGGCTGGGATCGCGGTTTTTAGGCGGGCGGCATTTTACCATATTGGTAATATAAATATTCTTGTTCCGGCTTAAATCCGCTGCCTCAAGCATTTTGTCTAAAAGCTGACCGGCACGTCCCACAAAGGGCTCGGCCTGCAAATCTTCATGCTCTCCGGGTCCCTCCCCAACAAACAAAACATCGGCTGTTGCCACGCCAACACCAAACACAACATTAGTCCGCGTTTTAGACAGTGCGCATTTTTCACATTTTTCACATTCAGTTTTTAAAGAATTCCAATCTGTATACATTATTTTGGAGCATAATGCTCTGCCCATTCCGCTCACAAAATGCGGATGAAAAAAGCATATTTTATGCCCGCGGCCTACCTTTCTTAGAGCCTGTTTAGAATCTCACCGCAGAAGGATTTTTAGGCCAAATTAGGTGAGATGCAAGGAAAAAAGCACAGAAAGGCTGACG
>JGI20171J29575_12612661_pt1 | contig 23489 bp, 15 predicted proteins | sample TergutNc150P4_FD_29575 | JGI IMG/M metagenome (IMG submission 29575)
TGGTGCTTTTGCACAAAAATTCGAGGCAATACTTTGTGTATTAACGAGGATTTTTGTGAAAAATGACCAATGAAGATCGTCGTGATGTTTTGGCAATGAGTTTTCGGAGGTGCCCTAAAGTATACTATCACGAGTATAACTCCCGATATGGTTTAAGGATCTGTGAAAAAATAAGCTGGACAATAAGCGCAGAAGATTTTTTGTCCGCAACGAGGCGGAGGACGCATACAGGCTGACGCCTGGCAAGGACGACAACTAAGTTGAGGGCAAAAAATCCAGTGATTATGTTCATGTTATTTTTTCACAGATCCTAAAGGTTGTGCCTACATCCTCTCCCGCAAAGACAGAATACAAGCGTTCCGGTTTTTCACCGCTGATAACATGACATTCAATACCTGATGAAACAGCAAAAAGCGCTGCCTTAAGCTTTGTTAGCATACCGCCGGTACCGCGTTTCGAACCGGTTCCCCCGGCAATATCAAAGAGCTCATCTGTAATTTTTTCCACTATTGAAATCCGGCTGGCATCTTCATATTTGCGCGGATCTTTATCGTGCAGTCCATCTATGTCCGTTAAAATAATAAGCCTCTCCGCGCTGACCAATTTAGCAACAATTGCGGAAAGCATGTCATTATCACTGAAATTACTGCCTTCAATTTCATCTATAGAAACGGTATCGTTTTCATTTATAATAGGGATAATATCCATATCCAATAATGTATTAATGGTATTAAGTATATTGTGCCGCTTTTCAAAAGATTCCACCGCTTCATTGGTAAGCAGGATCTGTGCTATAGTTTGGTTGTATTCTCTAAAGAATTTATCATAAAGAAACATAAGCTCACATTGACCAACAGCTGCGTAAGCCTGTTTCTCTTTTGTTCCCAAAGCCCCTTTGGGCGGCCCGGCTTTACCTATACCCATACCGATAGCTCCGGAGGAAACAAAGATTATTTCTTTCCCTTGATTATGCAAATCAGAAATCACATTACATAAACCTTCAATTCTTCTTAAGTTCGCCTTTCCGTTTTCATATGTTAAAGTTGAAGTCCCTACTTTAATAATAATTCTATTTTTTACCATGTATTTTTGCCCCAAAAATTATTTTTGTGACGTATTTCAACTGCCGTTGATGTGATGTAAAACAACATGTGTGAAATCATTCATTGTAGGGGCGCATATTATGCTCCCGCGGGCGGATACTATCCGCCCCTACGTAATTGATGTCAACAAAAACTTACATTTTTTGAAACACGCCATTTTTGTTATATGATCCGTCACCTATACATTTTTCATACAGTTGGTGATAATACACTCACAAGTACTATAATAGCATGAAATCAAACAAAACTCAAGAACCTTATCTTCAAAAGCAAAATGCGGTCCTGAAAATTCAGGCCGCATTTGCTATTATGCACACACTATTGAATGTGAAAAGCTATTTTATTAATAAAAGATATTTGCTGCTCTCTGTATTCATTTTCTTTTTAATATACTCTGATTAACACATTCGTTTTCATTACTCTCTATAATGTTAATTTTCTTTTCTTTAATTCTCTCTGAAGCTCACTGATATAATTTTTCATCATTGTTTTTCCAAAAGGATTAACTGGCATTTTTAATCTGTAACCGGAGCTTATCTGATATCATTGCAATAAATTCGCTATTTGTAGGTTTACCACGGCTATTGTGAATAGTGTATCCAAAATAAGAATTTAAAATATCTACGTCTCCTCTATCCCAGGCAACTTCAATTGCGTGCCTTATCGCTCTTTCTACTCTTGAGGAAGTTGTGTTATATTTTTTAGCGACAGAAGGATAAAGCTGCTTTGTGACCGCATTAATAATCTCCGGGTTCTCAACAGATTTAATTATTGAATCTCTTAGATAATGATATCCTTTAATATGAGCGGGAACACCAATTTGATGAAGAATTTCTGTTACTTTCAATTCGATCCCAAAACTATCAATATGATTACTGTTTAGCGTTGACGTTACCATTTTATTGATGCCCAGCTTGTAAAGATTAGAAATATTTTCTGCTAATTCTCTTAAATTATAAGGCTTAAGCACAAAATAAGACGCGCCATTCTCAAGGGCTTCCCGTTCAAGCAATGGACTTTGAAAAGCTGAATACACAATATAAAGAGGCTTTTTACAATTCATACGTGCTACATTGCGCATAACAGAGATTGCATCAAGATGAGTCATGAATATGTCCATAATGACTACATCCGGAGCATCCTGAATAATTTTGCTGAGTACACTATCACCGTCTTTCTCGAAAATTTCGACTTCCAGATTTAATTGCGTAAATGAACTTAATGCTTCTGAAGAAAGTTCACTAAAATCTTCTGAAAGTAGTATTTTGATTTTATTTTCCATGAAAACATCCCCTATCATTTATTAGATGATATAATCATACCATCTAATACTAAAAATGGCAAGACATTTTTTTGGATTTTTTAATCATTAAAATACTAATTTATTAATTTAAAACTTAAGCGGCATTTTCCTGCCTGTTGTAGCTCAATTTTCGATAATTGTCTACCATATTAACGGCATAAATACCAAAACCTTTATCTGGTTCGTTAAGAAAAACGTGAGTCACAGCACCTACTAATTTTTCATTTTGAATAACAGGGCTTCCGCTCATACCCTGCACAATACCTCCGGTTTGATCTAACAAAATCCGGTCCGTAATTTTTATAATAAAGTTTTTTGTCTTTCCCTGATAATCTTTGTCAGCGTATTCTATTTCTGCTTCAAATCGTCTTGGCCCGTCTTGATTGATAGTAGAAATTATATAGGCTTTTCCCGCATGCACTTCATTTGCTTCGGCCAGTTTAATTTTTTGCCCATTGATTTCTCCTGAATTAATTTGCTCTGAATTCAATGATACAAAAACACCGTAATCAGAATTTTCAACTATTGATCCGATAATGTCATTGCCAAAGTATCCGTTTAATCCTCCCGCGGTACCCTTTGTACCTTTATTAATTCCGGTTACATCAGCCTTAACAGCCTCTCCTCTGTTTAAAGGAAGCAGCAGCCCGGTATTGGCATCACAAATACCGTGACCTAACGAAGCTAAATAGCCGTTTTCTGTATCGTAAAACGTTACTGTCCCGATGCCCGCACTGCTGTCTCTTATCCATATACCGGCACGCAGCTGACCTTCCGTATCTTTGATAGGGGTAAGCTTTGTCTCAAACACTTTGTTCTCTCTTTTAACTGTCAGCATTATTGGTGAATCACCTGAACGCTTTATGATTTCACCTAATTCCTCATTGGAAGTGATTTTTAGTCCGTTAATTTTCAATATTACATCATTAACCTGTAAATTAGCTTTTTGGGCAGGCGAATAACTCTTCCCTTCAATTACAACATCAGCAACCTCTACTATTACAACACCCTCTGTATAAAGCTTTATACCAAAAGCATCTCCGCCTAAAGTAACCATCTTAGTGTCTACATACGCATTATTTTCCGGTTTTTTTTCCAGAGCTTTAGCAGTACTGCTTGCTGTAAGTGAAAAAGCAATTATTACGCTCAATGCGGCAACGCTAATCTTTTTTTTCAAAAACACACCTTCTTTCCGCTGCCCGAATATTATTTTTCACCGATGACACTCATAATAAAGTGGAAAAATTGAAGATAAAAAGTTTTTTTGGTACGAATACTATTACTTTAACCTCATAATAAGATTTTTTTGAAGATTTTTTATTTTTTTTATTAATTTTCTTAATGTTTCAAAATATTTGATGTATAATAAGAACCAAATAGATATCTATGGAAAAATTAAGAATAAAGAGGAAATAAACCAAATGAACTATAAAGAACAAGAAATTAACGGTCTTACCGTCCAGCAGGTTAAGTTTCGAAAAGCACAAGGACAATCTAACATTGAAAACAAAGTAGTTACAAAGCATTACTATACAATTTTTTTTGAAAATATTTTCACTTTATTTAATTTTATTAATCTCTTGCTTTTTATAATTTTATTAGTTTTAGGTTCTTATAAAAACACATTGTTTATGTCTGTAATCTTTTTCAATACGATAATCGGTATAATTCAAGAAATACGCGCTAAAATAACGGTGGAGAAGCTTTCATTATTGTCGTCAAAAACCGCGGCCGTTATTCGCGGCGGCATCAAAGTACAAATTCCTATAAATGAAATCGTAATAGATGACATCCTTGTATTGGAAAGAGGTAACCAAATTTCATCTGATTCTGTAATTATTAACGGAGAATGCAGCGTTAATGAAAGTCTTCTGACCGGTGAATCAAAACCCATAATAAAGAAAGAAGGAAGTATACTGCTTTCCGGAAGCTTCTTATCTTCAGGTAAATGCATTGCAAAAGTATTAAAAGTCGGTAAAGAAAATTATGTCTCTTCTATTTGCCAGAAAGTACAATATATAAATAAGAACAAATCTGAAATTATGTCCACACTAAAAAAAATCATAAGAATAAATTCTGTTTTTATTGTACCTGTTGGAATCATGTTATTATATAATCAGCTTTCCCTTGATAATGCAAATGTACACGATGCGGTTGCCGGTACCGTAGCAGCTTTAATCGGGATGATCCCCGAAGGCCTGGTGTTACTTACAAGCACTGTATTGGCTGTCGCTGTGCTGAGATTATCCCGAAGGAAGGTTTTAGTACAGGAGTTGCATTGTATAGAAACTTTGGCCAGAGTAGATACTTTGTGTCTTGACAAAACGGGTACTATCACCTGCGATAAATTAGAATTAAAAGAAATTATTCCGATACATAACACACCTATATCGGAAATAAAAATATCATTATCTACTCTCTCCAAAGCTTCTGAAGATAATAATTCCACTATAAATTGTATAAGAGATTTTTTTAAAAATTATGAAACAGAACGGTTTATGAAATTTATTCCGTTTTCTTCGGAAAGCAAATGGTCCGGTATTACACTGTGGAATAGAGTTACTTATGCGCTCGGCGCGGGTGAATATATTTTAAAGGGACGCTATCAGCAAATTAAAGATATCGTCGATACTTATAGCGGCGAATACAGAGTATTAACTTTAGTACGCGTAGAAGAGCCTTTAAATTTCAACAGGCTGCACGTACAGGCACATCCTATAGCACTTGTACTTATAAAAGATAAAATCAGAAAAAACGCTAAAAAAACAATTGATTACTTTAAAGCTCAGGGTGTTAAAATAAAGGTTATATCCGGCGATTCGGTAAAAACCGTACAAAATATCGCTGAGTCTGTAGGTATAAAAAACGCGGGCAGCGCCATTGACGCCTCTGTCCTAACATCAGATAAAGACCTTTATTCAGCTGCCGGAAAATATACGGTTTTCGGAAGGGCAACTCCGGGGCAAAAACATAAGATAATTAAAGCGTTTAAAAAGAGCGGGGAACGCGTAGCAATGGTCGGAGATGGTGTTAACGATGTTTTGGCTCTTAAGGAAGCTGATTGCTCTATATCTTTTGCTTCCGGAAGCGAAGCGGCCAGAAACATTTCTCAGCTTGTATTGCTTAACAATGACTTTTCCTCTATGCCGTATATTGTAGCGGAAGGGCGCCGTGCCGTTAACAACATACAAAGAAGCGCGTCATTATTTTTAGTGAAAACAATTTTTTCAACTTTAATGTCCATTTTATTTACTTTTGTCGTATTTTCGTATCCTTTCACACCTATTCAAATGTCGTTGATCAGCATACTTACTATTGGCTTCCCTTCTTTTGTCCTGGCTTTGGAACAAAATAACTCAAAAATATGCGGCAAATTTTTTTATAATGTTATTTCAAAGTCAGCCCCGTGCGCTCTTACCATGCTGATAAATATTTTATTGATTTTGTTTATCAGCCGTTTGACAGGTTTATATGAAATCGAAATATCTACATTATCTGTCTTGTCAACCGCATTGTGCGGGATGATATTATTATGGGAAATATCCGAACCGTTTGATTTTACGCGCCAGCTCATGTTTATTGCAATATGCTCATGTTTAGTATTAGGCTTTACCGCCTTCCGCACTTTTTTTGAGTTATCAATAAAAAGCTTAAGCGGCCTTATAATCGCTGCGGCATTGGTCCCCGCGTCTGTTTTCATATGGAATTTGATGAATCTTATTTTTAAATTTATTTTTCAAGATAAAATCGCCCGGTAAAATAAAAATCACCTTGTACGGAGCTGCGTAGCTGGCGCGGAATGATTCACAGCCTATAGTTTATTTTATTATATTGTATCGCAAAACTGTAACGATTTCAATATGAATTGGCAAACAGGCAACTTCAATCTTTTTTGCTCCGTTTTTTTATGCGTTATTCTGATACGACATGTTGGTGCAATTCCACCAAAAGCTCCTATGTGAGTTTTTTTAATTTTTATTAAGAAATTACTTGCATTTCACTCATAAACATGGTAAAATCAAAAACGTTGTATTTGCAGTCAAAAGATTTATATTTTGACAAATAACCAATTTATTTTGTTTGTAATACGCGTTTTGTAGCGGCATAATAACCGGCTATGCTATGCGGAGTTTACCGGGCAGGTACTGTTCCGCCCGGTAAACTTCGAAAATCTGAAAGGCGGGATTAAATAATGAAGCGGGTTTTATCTATATGTGTTGTAATTTGCGTTCTTTTCTGCGCCTGTTCCCCTGTCACCGAAGAAGATACGGCAAAGAATACCTTGCGCGGTTCAGCTGCGCCGGACGGGGAAAATCTTTTATTGATCTCCTCTATCGACTATCAGTTAACCGACGACGGCTATTTTTATAGGCGGCAATACAATTAATTTTTATGATTTTGCCGCAAAGAAAAGCTATGTTGTCTGTTCCCAGCCGGGCTGCAAGCATATTGATAAATTATGTCCGGCATATATAGGCAAGGACGGTGAATACGCCCTTTATCACGACACCTTTTATGAGCTTACACATGATACTATAGAAGGGGCATGGCATTCTGCCTTCCGGTCACGCAAACCTTCGGATTCCGCGTGGAAAACACTGTGGGAATATACATTTCCGCAGGAATCAGGCAGAAATGTAGTCGTTCGGCTCGGCGGCGGCTATGCCGGAATACTGGTAAACGAAGATGTATGGCTTGAGCAGGAGAGCTATCTCTACAGCCAGCTTGCGGCCATTGATTTAAACGCCGAAACGGTGACTGAAGCGATTCCCCGGCATGAAGCGATAAATTCGGAGTCTTATCTTTTGGCCGGAGTATCAGAGGGAAAAGCCGTTCTGCTTTGGACAGGTTACGACGAGGAGATTATCCCTTCCGACGAATATATACGCCAGGCTGTTGAGAATGGTGGTAACGCGAAGGATGCCGAAAACGATTGGTTTAAATATTTGGAAGAGCGGCGCGTCAACAAGATTCTGATTGCTGATTTGAAGTCGGGCGGTACAACGGAGATTGCCTCGGGCAAAAACGAAAAACTGCTGCTGCTGGTTGACCCGGATGTTGTTTATAAGGGCGCACTATATTACTACTACGATGGCGCTCTCATGTCCTATTCTCTGCGTGACGGCAAAACGAAAGAATTGCTGCGCACTCCCGATGTTATAAATGTTTTTGCCAAAGACGGGCGGGTATTTTACATCACCCGTAAAGCCGGAGGGGCTTCTTTCTGTTACTATGTTTTGGAATCAGGAGAAAGTCATGAAATCGTGAACGAGGGGAATAATGATGTAATGGTTTTTCCCCCTCACGAAGAAAACAGCACCATGTTCATGGGTTCCTATAAAGAGAAACGGCATTTGATTTCCAAGGAGGACTACTATAAAGAGGATTATAACAAAGCTGTTAAAATAGATTAAGGAGAACGAAATGCGTCTTACCGTTGAAAACCTCAGCAAATCATACGGCGCCAAACCTGCTCTGAGTAAGCTGAACTTCACTCTGAATCCCGGAGTCTATGGGCTTATCGGTCCGAACGGGGCGGGAAAAACCACACTGATGAACATTATCGCGGGAAATATCCGCCCTGATACCGGGCGGGTACTCTACTCCGGGCAGGAGATCACCTCCATGGGAAATGATTTTCGTAAGATTTTAGGCTACATGCCGCAGCAGCAGGCACTTTACCCGGATTTTACGGCGGAACGTTTCTTGTACTATATAGCGGCTTTACGCGGTTTAAACAAACAGGATGCCGCCAAACAAATTAACTGGGCTGTAGAACAGGTAGATTTGGCTGAACATATACGAAAACGCATCGGCGCCATGTCCGGCGGTATGAAACAGCGGCTTCTTATCGCTCAAGCTATTCTGGCGGAACCGGAAATTTTGATTTTGGACGAACCTACGGCGGGACTTGATCCCAATCAGCGTATCGTGGTGAGGAACCTCATCGGCAGATTGGCCGGGGAAAAGATTATCATTATCTCCACCCATGTGGTACCGGACGTAGAATACATAGCTAACGAGTTTCTCATTCTCCGCGGAGGAATATTGCTGACCCAATCAGACCGGAAGGGACTGACCGGGCAACTGAACGGCAAGGTTTTCGAGATTGAAGTTCCGGCGGAGGATGTGGATTTGGTTCTGGAGCGTTATTCAGTGAGCAATGTGATTCGTGACGGAAAAATCGCGCGCTTGCGCGTAATCTCGGAAGAAAGTCCGGCTTATCCGGCGGTTTCACAGCGTCCAAGCCTGGACGATGCCTGTCTGCTGTACTTTGGAGGTAAGCTATGATCATCATATATGAATTACGCAACCTATTGAGCCGCCGGGGACTGTTACTGATCCTGCTGGCGGCGTTTGCGTTGAATTTCGCAATGGTAATTCAAGGCGCGGACACGCGAAACAGCGACGGATACACGCCCGCGGATCTCAGCAACACATATAAGCAGCTGCCGGATGACAGCGATCAAATTCTTCCATGGATAGAAGAGAGTTTGAATTCATTTGCTTTTTCTTCATATACGGAAAAGCTGGTTTATACCGAGGTCTATGAACGAGTGTCCAACGCGGTCAATTATCAGAAAGATTTACAGGATCGGTTAGCGGAAGCGGAATTAAAGTTAAATTCCACCTTCTTCGCAAAGCCCGGTACATTTGACTATCGAAGCCTTATTTCTCTGCAAAAAGCCTATACAGGGTTGGCGGAAAAGAATATACAGCCTACGGCAGAGTCCTCACTGGGCATTGAGTTAGCCACCGAAACACGTCTCACCGATGCTGTGCTTGCGTTTATCGCGCTGACACTCGCGTTTGGCTTTATCATACTTCCAAAAGAAGATGGCTTATTCGCCCTGCTTAAACCCATGAAAAACGGCCGGGGGAAATTACTTGCCGCGAAATTCGGCGCGCTGCTATGTTTGCTCTTTTTTGCGACGGTACTCATTTACTGCGTGAACCTGTTGATTGGCCATACATTGTTTGGACTGGGCAGTTTGTCGCGGCCGGTGCAGTCGCTATACGGATTTTCAGCTTGCCGTTACGCAATCAGCGTTTGGCAGTATTTAATACTGTTTATCCTTCACAAATTCCTCTGGGCCGCAAGCTTGGGTTGTTTATTTCTTTGTGTGTGCGTTTTTATTAGAAGCAGCATTGGCGTTTGCTTCGCCACAATTACATTGCTTCTAGCCAATATCCTCTGCTTTCAAAGCGCGGAGCCTTGGATTAGAATGACAAGCCTGATATGGGTTTCTGATACGCGCTGGTATTTTTCAGGTTACTACAACCTGAGTTTTTTCAGTTATCCTGCCGATGCCTTTTTTATCGCCCTTACATTACTGTGCATTGTGTCTGCCGCCGCCTATGCGCTTTCCCATATTCGCTTTGAACGGGAAGAAAATGTAATCGCGGAAAAATCAAGCCGGAAAAAACGGCGCGTATTTCGTATGCATACGAATCTGCTGCTTCATGAAGGGTATAAGCTCTTTATCCGTCAGCAGGGCGCGCTGATACTCTTTGTATTCCTGGCGCTCCAAGCTTACGTCTGCTATACACAGTACTATTACACCGACAGCTACGACCACTATTACGCGCAGGAGCTCGCAGGCTTCCCCTCTGCCGCACAGGAGAACTTTATTGCCTCTGAAAACGCTAGGTTTGACAATATTAACGCGCAGCTGGAACAATACTTTCAGCAGCTTATCAATGGTAATATCAGCGAGGAGACTTTTCAGCTTATAACACGTGACTTGAAAACGCAATTGCTTGCGGAACCGGCGTTCCGCCGTGCGGAGAGCCAGTATGCACAAATAAAGGAGCTGGCGGACGCGAACTGCAATGCCGCCTATGTGGAGCTTCAAGTGTATGAACATATTCTTGGGGAAGGTGCAAAGCGTGATAACGCGGCTAACGCCGCGAAGCTTGCCGTCGTCATTGCGTTTGGCCTGTCCGCGCTGTTTGCGGTGGAGCACAGCACATATATGGATCAGCTGCTGGCAATATCGCCGCTCAGGCGCCGCGCGAACATGTATAAAATTTTCTGGGCGGGGTTATTTTCTATTTTTGCGGCGTTAATCGCGTTTATTCCCAAAATTGTAAGCGTTGATATATCTCTTGGATATACGTATCTTAATTCCTCAATCCGCAGCCTGTTATTATTTCCGGCGTTTTTTTCAAACTTCTCTATTCTCGGTTATATAATTAGCATAGGAGCCGTATGGATCCTCTCATCCTGCGTTGGCGCAACGGCGGCGCTGCTTATCTCCGACAGAACCAAATCCCGGGCTGTCTCTGCTTTGGCGTCTTGTCTGCCACTGCTGGCTCCTGCATTGTTGTTGGGATGATCTCAAGTTTAAGCATAGCTACTCTAAATAATATAATCTTTCTTATTGACATCTGGTTAAATTAACGTTAAAATGTAGTACGGCAAGTATTCTTTTGAAAGGAGTTTTACATAAAATGAACAGAATTCAAACACTGCAAACACGCGACTTGAATAAAAGCTTGCAAACAGGCGGATGCGGTGAGTGCCAAACATCCTGCCAGTCGGCATGCAAAACCTCCTGCGGCGCAGCTAATCAGCCTTGTGAAAATAAAACGGAAGAATAATAACTTAACAGGCTTTAAGCCGGCTTTGCCGCATCAGCAAAGCCGGCTTTTTATCTTTTTACTTTTTAATTCAGGGAGAAAATTTATGATACATCAGTATAAATTAAATGGTTATAACATTGTACTTGATACAGGCAGCGCTTCTGTCCATATTGTGGATGATCTTGCTTATGATTGTATAGAACTGTTTGAAACTAATGCGCAAAGTGATATTATAGCCCGTATGCTTTATAAATACAAAAGCTCTTATATCAACAAGCAGGATATAGAAAATGTGCTTGACGACATACGTTCTCTTAAAACGGGTAATAAGCTTTGGTCAAAAGAACCTGACTATCAAAAGCTGGCGGAAAAATTCAAAAGCAAAAACAAAATTAAAGCTTTATGCCTGCATATAGCCCATACCTGCAACCTTACCTGCACATATTGCTTTGCCCGCGGCGGCACGTACCGCGGTGAACATGAACTTATGTCTGTGGATGTGGGAAAACAGTCTATAGATTTTCTTGTGCAAAATTCCGGTTCCCGTAAAAATCTTGAAGTAGATTTTTTCGGCGGTGAACCGTTGATGAATATAACGGCTGTACGGCAAACTGTGGAATACGCAAGGCAGCTTGAAAAAATACATAATAAAAAATTCCGTTTTACTTTAACTACTAACGGCATTCTTTTAGACGATGATATAATAAATTTTCTAAACGCGGAAATGTCCAATGTTGTTTTGAGTTTAGACGGACGCCCTTTTGTGCATGACCGGTTTAGGAAAACGCTTAATAATAAAGGCAGTTATGACATTGTCGTTCCCAAATTTAAAGAGCTGGTCAAAAAAAGAAACGGCTGCAACTATTATGTAAGAGGTACCTTTACACACCATAACATTGATTTTTCGGAAGATATTTTTCATATGGCTGATTTGGGTTTTAAAAAACTTTCTATGGAACCTATGGTATCGGGCAAACAAGATCCTAATGCTTTAACAGATGAAGATCTGCCAGTGCTTTTAGAACAATATGAATTGCTTGCTCAAGAGATGTTAAAACGAATCGGAGGTTCTGATGAATTTGAGTTTTACCATTACAATATTGATCTTGAAAACGGTCCCTGCATCTATAAAAGAGTAACAGGGTGCGGTGCGGGAAGCGAATACCTTGCGGTTACGCCGGCTGGAGATTTGTATCCATGTCATCAATTCGTTGGTGAAACTCAGTTTTATATGGGAGATGTCTGGAACGGCGTAACAAACAGCGCACTTAGAGATGAGTTTAAAATATCTGGCTTTGATTTAAATCCAAAATGCAAGGATTGTTGGGCAAAGCTTTATTGCAGCGGCGGCTGTATGGCAAACGCCTTTCACTATTCCGGGTCAACCCACGGTGTATACGATTACGGATGTGAATTATTCCGTAAACGTATAGAATGCGCTATTATGCTGCAGGCCGCCAAGTCTCTTTCGCATACGGCAGGCAACAGCCAGTAGGCATATTTTTTTATTATCAGCACATATAAAAATATGTTGAATTTTTCCACACAATTTGATATAATGTTAGTGAAAGGGATGCTCTTTCGTTTTATTTAAAAAGGGGTGATTAGTGTGAAAACTATAAAAAAATTAGCGGCGCGGGCAAAAAAACTGCCTTTTGATGTTTTTCGGCGCGCTGAGCGGGCGGCGCATTATGCGCCAAAAGTGGAAATTAAACGCAAAATTAGTCTGATGCTTGTTTTTGCTATAATTTTAAGTATGACGCTTATAGCGGTTCCAAGTTTCCAGGCGAAAGAGGGAGAGAAAACAAATACTTTGATAGGTACTTTAGGCGACGCGGATATGGATGGCCAAATTACCGTAAAAGACGCCACCAAAGTACAAAAGCACATTGCCAAAATACTTAATTTAAACGCAAAGGAGAGGAGATTGGCCGGTTTTCTGAAAAAACCGGGAATCAATATAAAATGTGCTACATTTATTCAAAAATATGTAGCAAAAGTCGGTTTGGAAGGTACAGACGGTGTAAAAATAGGGCAGCTCCTTTATAATGACTACGATACCATTTTTCAAACAGTTAACGAAATAAAACAAGTATATCAAGATAATGCCATATATTATCCTGAATCAATTGACGTGGCACCCGCACCTGATGTTAAAGACCCTGCGGCTAATGAGCCCGGAAATAAAGAATATTCCAGCACAAACACACAGGTTTCCGGTATAGATGAATCTGATATTGTTAAAACAGACGGCAATTATATTTATACTCTAAGCGATAATAAATTGTTAATCGCAAAAGCTGATAACGGAAAAATCACAAAAATATCTGAAACATTTTTAGACTACGCATACCATGAAATGTACATAAGCGGCAATACTCTTGTTATACTTGAGTTAACCTATGGTGGTTTCATGCCTTGCCCTGATACTTCCTACTCCTATAACTACTATAGCTATCTATACAACAAGTCAAAAACCACGTTCCATTTTTATGATGTCTCAGACCGGGCCAATCCTCTGGCAACAAACACACTTGCCCAGGACGGCAATTATATATCTTCCCGGATGGCGAATAATACACTGTACCTGGCAACAAATTCACGTATATATGATTTAAAGAGCATTAATGAAAATGATCCCGGAACATTTGTACCTAAAACATATGCTGACGGCATTGAGACCTGTATGGAAAGCTGTGATATTTATATGGGTACCTATGTAGATTCCGTTAACTATGTGAATTTTTCCTCTGTTGACCTGAGCAACACTTCAGAGTTTTACTGTACAAAATCTATATTAGGCAATGGCTCTGAGGTTTACTGCAACAACGATTCTTTTTACGTAACAGCCAGTTGTTACGAATACGTAAACCATACCTACTCCTCCTCCACACAGATTTTTAAATACGCAATCAACGGCCCGGATATCGTGATGTTCGCCGAGTCAAAAGTCAACGGAAATATTTTGAATCAATTCTCAATGGATGAATACAACGGATATTTCAGAATCGTCACCCAAGCATATGCCTCCGGTTCCATTGCGGAAACAAATCTCTATGTTCTTGATGATGAATTAAATCTCACCGGCAGGCTGGAAGGCCTGGCTCAAAATGAACTCATTAAGTCTGTGCGGTTTGACGGAGACATTGGTTATTTTGTAACCTTCAGAAATACAGACCCTTTATTTACTGTAGATTTATCTGACCCCACAAAGCCTGTCATATTGCATGAACTTAAAATCCCCGGATTTTCACAATACCTGCATCCCTTCGGTAACAATTTACTTCTTGGTTTCGGGTCAGAGGCCGATATTGATTCAGGCGGTGTCACCGGCTTAAAATTATCTATGTTTGACGTATCTGACAAAACAGACGTGAAAGAAATAAGCACACTTGTTTTTGCTAAAAACGCAGGTAACAACTATGTATCTTCAGACGCGCAATATAATCACAAGGCCATATTCGCAAGCAGCTCCAAAAAATTAGTAGGACTCATGTACAGCAACTATCAGTACGATAATTACCAGATGAGTCAAAAATATTATTATGTTGTTTTCGAATATGCTAATAATATGTTTATTGAAAAAGCAAAAATTGACTTAGGTTCAGATGCCTATTCCTCCAGAGGATTTTATATTGATGATTGTTTCTACATTGTTTATGGAAAGACTATTGCCGCTTACTCTTTAGCCGATTTTAAACTGATAGAAAAAATTACTTTTTAATTATTTGAGGCACTTTTAAGGGGCTGACGAACAATCGTCAGCCCCTTGTTTTTAAATAACCGGACTTGATGCCGCATCAACAATCGCGGCAAATTTTTCTGCTATCAACGACGCCCCGCCTATCAGCCCGCCGTCTACATTGTACTTTGATAACAATTCTTCTGCGTTTTGGTCATGCATAGATCCGCCATATAGAATTGAGGTGCTTTCAGCTAAACCATCTGAATAAAGTGTGGCAATAACATCTCTTATAATTTTGCATACCTCTTCAGCCTGATCTGATGTAGCTGTCAGCCCTGTACCAATCGCCCAAACCGGTTCATACGCAACTATTATTTTGCTGAGGTCTTGATCCGTTATACCGGCAAGGGCAATTTTCGTCTGAAGCGATACAATTTCTGCCGTAATTCCCTGCTCACGTTCTTCTTTTAATTCTCCTACACATAAGATTACAGTCAAACCGGCTTTCAGTGCGGCTTTTACTCTTTGATTCACTGTGACATCAGTTTCTCCAAAATACTGTCGGCGTTCGCTATGCCCGATAATAACGTAGTCAACACCGATGCTCTTTAACATACCGGCTGAAATTTCACCCGTATATGCGCCTTTTTCTGCCCAGTGACAGTTTTCAGCGCCTATTTTTATATTGGCACCGTGCACTGCTTCCAGCGCTTTCGCTATATCTGTATAGGGTACACAAGCAATAACCTCACAGTCTGCGTCCTTTACCATTGGTATTAAAGATATAAGCAGTTCCTCTGCCTCAGAAGGTGTCTTATTCATCTTCCAGTTTCCCGCAATGACTGTTTTTCTTTTAGCCTTATCCATAAATATCATCTCCTCCGTGCGGACAGAACTATCCGTACTTATTATACTCCGTCACAGGTAAATTTACTTGTCGGCAATAACAGCGATACCCGGCAAAACTTTTCCTTCAAGATATTCTAAAGACGCTCCCCCACCTGTGGATATGTGAGACATTTTATCCGCAAATCCCAATTGAATAACCGCCGCCGCCGAATCCCCGCCTCCTATAATCGTTACCGCGTCCGTTTCAGCAAGTGCTTTTGCCAAAATTAACGTACCTTCCGCCAGAATAGGATTTTCGAATACTCCCATGGGACCGTTCCAAACAACTGTTTTTGCATCCTTAACGGCTTTTGCAAAAAGATCCGCTGTTTTAATTCCTATATCAAGGCCCATTCTATCCGCCGGAATAGCCTCTATATCAACTGTCTCAGCTTCTATCCGCGCATCTATAGGATTGGGAAAATCTGATGCTACTATTGTATCAATCGGCAGCAACAGCTTCTTTCCCAGTTTCTCGGCTTTATCTATCATCTCCCCGCAATAGCCTATCTTCTCATCATCTACAAGGGATTTTCCTATCTCATAACCTTTCGCCTTCAAAAATGTATACGCCATTCCGCCGCCGATAATTAAAGTGTCGCACTTTTCAATCAAATTGGAGATCACATTAAGTTTATCCGCTACTTTAGCGCCGCCCAAAATAGCTACAAAAGGGCGCTCCGGCGTTTCTACGGCATTTCCCAGGTAATTAATTTCTTTCTGCATTAAATAACCTATAGCTGTATCTTTAATGTGATCAGTAACCCCTGCCGTAGAGCAATGTGCCCTGTGTGAGCTTCCGAAAGCATCCATCACAAATACATCCGCTAAAGAAGCTAATTCCCCGCTGAAGGGTTCCAAATTTTTGGTTTCTTCTTTTCTAAACCGTGTATTTTGCAAAAGAACAACATCACCATCCCGCATTTCAGCTACCGCTTTTTTAGCGTTTTCACCAACTACATTATCATCATCCGCAAAAACAACTTTTTGGCCAAGCAGTTCCGAAAGGCGCACCGACACCGGTTCTAACGAAAATTTATCTTCAGGCCCGTTCTTTGGTTTTCCTAAATGAGAACACAGGATAACACGCCCTCCATCGCCTATAAGCTTTTTTATAGTAGGCAATGCCTCTGTAATTCTATTGTCATTTGTTATTTTTCCGTCTTTCAGGGGAACATTAAAATCACATCTGACTAATACTCTTTTTCCTTTTACATCAATATCATCTACAGTAACTTTATTTAAGCTCATTGTTTTTCCCCTTTCTCCGCCGCAACCTCAAGATTTGACAGCTGTTTTAAATACGCATACTTTTGTTTCGCGTAATTTTCGCCTTTTTCAAACAGCTCTTCCGCTCTTTCCGGAAAAGCCCGCATTAAGGAATTGTAGCGCACTTCACCAAGAATGAAATCACGATACGAAGCCGTAGGCTCTTTACTATCTAATATAAATGGGTTTTTCCCCTCAAACGCAAGCCTGGGATCGTATCTGAAATTGTTCCAGTATCCAGATTGAATCGCTTTCTTCGTTTCCGCCTGCCCTAAGCTCATACCGCCTTTAATGCCATGATTAATACATGGGGCGTAAGCGATAATAATTGACGGGCCATTATAACTTTCCGCTTCATTAAAAGCCTTAATACACTGATTATAGTCGGCGCCCATAGCCACCTGCGCCACGTAAACATAACCGTAGCTCATAGCCATTGCCGCTAAATCTTTTTTCTTTGTCCCTTTACCTTTAGCGGCAAACTGCGCAATCGACCCTACCGGAGTTGCTTTAGAAGATTGACCGCCTGTATTGGAATATACTTCCGTATCAAATACAAGTATATTAATGTCCTCACCCGAGGCTATAACATGATCTAATCCTCCAAATCCAATATCATATGCCCAGCCGTCCCCGCCGAAAACCCAAATGGATTTTTTAGCAAGCATATCTTTATCAATAAGCGTCTTTACCGCCAGCTCACCGATTTCACCGCCGGACTCTTTCGCCTGTTCCAGCTTCTCAATCAGCGCGTCCGTAGCCTTGCGGCTTTGCCCTGAATTTTTCAAAGACGCAATATAATTATCACAAGCTTCTTTCATGTCAGCATCTTCTGTCAATGACGAGATACGCTCAACATAACCACTGAGCCTATCCCTTATGGCATTCTGCCCTAACACCATACCATAACCGAATTCGGCATTATCCTCAAATAAACTGTTATGCCACGCGGGTCCATACCCCTTTTCATTGATCGTATACGGCGTTGCCGGCGCGGATCCTCCCCAAATTGATGAGCAGCCCGTAGCATTGGCAATAAACATCCTGTCTCCAAACAACTGTGTAGCCAGCTTTGCATAGGGTGTTTCACCGCATCCGGCACATGCTCCGGAGAACTCAAGCAATGGTTTCTTGAACTGGCTTCCTTTAACTGTAGTTTCCTTGAACTTAGCCAGTACCTCAGGCTTTGTACTTACAGTACAGCTATAATCAAATAAATGCTGACTGTCACGCTGAGAATCAATCGGTTTCATCTCCAGCGCTTTTTCACCTTTTTTGCCGGGACATGCTTGCGCGCAGGAACCACAGCCAGTACAATCTAATACGGAAACTGTTATTGCCAATTTCAAGCCCGGTACCCCTGTCATGTCAAGTGACTTTGTACCCTCCGGCGCGCCGCTGAGCTCTTCATTTGTAAACACTGCCGGACGGATAACCGCGTGGGGGCATATATAAGAACAAAAATTACACTGAATACAATTTTCAGGCTTCCACTTCGGAACATCTACAGCAATTCCGCGCTTTTCGTAAGCTGAAGAACCTTGCGGAAGTGTACCGTCAATATTATTTAAAAACGCGGAAACAGGCAGCTTATTTCCTTTATAAGCATTCACCGGTTTCAAAACGGATTTTACAAATTCGACTAAATCTTTTCTATCTCCTGATACGGACTCTTCGGTTTTGTCCTCATCCAATTCTGCCCAAAACTCCGGAACCTCTACCTTTTTTAAATCTGACATACCGCGCTCAATAGCATTATGGTTCATTTCCACAACAGCCGCGCCTTTTTTGGAATAAGATTTTGTCGCGGCGTCTTTCATATACTGCTTAGCTTCATCAGCCGGTATAATATCAGCAATTTTAAAGAAAGCTGACTGCAATATTGTGTTAATACGTACGCCAAGACCAAGCTCTTTACCTATTGAGATCCCGTCAATAGTATAGAAATTGATTTTCTTCTCCGCAATAAGCTTTTTCATCCGGTTCGGAAGGCGCTCATTTAATTCTTCCGCGTCCCACGCGCAGTTTAACAAGAAACTTCCGCCTGCCTTTAAATCTTCGACCATTTCGTATTTATCTACATAAGAAGGATTATGACACGCTACAAAATCGGCTTTGCTGATATAGTAAGTGGATTTGATAGGATTTGTTCCGAAACGAAGGTGAGATACTGTAAGCCCGCCCGATTTTTTCGAGTCGTAAGCAAAATACCCTTGAGCATACATATCTGTATGGTCACCAATAATTTTTATTGAATTCTTATTCGCGCCTACAGTTCCGTCCGCCCCAAGGCCCCAAAACTTGCATGAACTTGTCCCTTTGGGAGTTGTATCCGGATTTTCAATAATAGGTAACGAAAGGTTTGTTACATCGTCTACAATACCTATTGAAAAACGCTTTTTAGGCGTATCGCTTTCCGCGTTTCTGTAAACCGCCACCAGATCACCCGGCGTTGTATCCTTAGAACCTAATCCGTAACGTCCCGTATAAACTTTAACATCAGCAAACTCCGAACCGTTTATAGCTGCCAGAACATCCAGGTACAGCGGTTCACCAATAGAACCCGGTTCCTTTGTTCTGTCTAAAACAGATAACGACTTAACTGTTTTGGGCAGTTCAGATAATAAATAATCCGCAACAAACGGACGGTATAACCGCACTTTTAAAAGGCCGGTCTTTTCCCCCGCTTCGTTCAAATAATCTACAACTTCTTCAGCCGCTTCACAAATTGAGCCCATAGCAACAATCACATGTTCCGCGTCTGGCGCACCGTAATAGTTAAACGGTTTATAGTTTGTTCCTATTTTCTCATTAACCTTGTTCATATAATCCACAACAATATCAGGCACCGCATCATAATATTGATTGCATGCTTCACGTGCCTGGAAAAAGATATCGTCATTTTGGGCAGAGCCTCTCAACGCGGGATGTTCCGGATTCAAGCTCCTGCGTCTGAATGCCTCAACCGCGTCCCAGTCAAGGAGCTCCCCTAAATCCTCATAGTCCCAGGCCTCAACTTTCTGTACTTCGTGAGATGTTCTAAACCCATCGAAAAAATGCAGGAAAGGTACGCGGCCTTTTATAGCGGATAAATGCGCTACCGCCGCTAAATCCATAACTTCCTGGGGGCTGTTTGAACAGAGCATAGCGAATCCTGTCTGCCGGCAGGCGTACACATCGGAATGGTCTCCGAAAATAGAAAGCGCATGGCTCGCAAGCGCACGGGCGGATACATGGATAACTCCGGGAAGCAATTCCCCCGCTATTTTATACATATTGGGAATCATGAGAAGTAAACCCTGGGAAGCTGTATACGTTGTAGTAAGGGCGCCCGCTGTCAGTGAACCGTGTACCGCACCGGCGGCCCCACCCTCAGACTGCATTTCTGTAACCTGTACTTCTTTCCCAAAAAGATTTTTTTTGCCTGCGGCCGCGTATTTATCCGCTTCATCGGCCATAACGGAAGACGGGGTAATAGGGTAGATAGCAGCTACGTCAGTAAACGCGTAAGACACATATGACGCAACACTGTTGCCATCCATTGTTTTCATTTTCCTTGTCATTGGCTAAATTTCCTCCTTGTTTTTTTAGAGTTTCTTTAAAAACTCATTTTATTTATTATCATAAGAGATTTCTATTGACATAAAACATCAGAATAAATATATCACGTATCGGCACAAAAGTAAAGTTTTTTACTTCATCACATTTAAATTTTTCACCAGTTTTTTATTCAATTAAAAAATTCTTATGTCTTATTTAATGATATACCCGCGGGCACGATAACCTAAATTCTTTCATGTGTTCCCGGTATGCGGATTGCCCGGCACCTTATGCGGCAAAAATGATTTTTTCTTTTCCCAGATATTTGACAATTTCTATTTTTTTATGTAAACTTAAGTGTATATAAGTATAGAGGAGACTTCTTAATTGAACGGAGGAAATATAATGCCTGACGATTCAGAACACGGCAGTACACCGCATAAAAAGAATCGATCATTTATGATGCGTATTTTCGGCGGACGGGATAAACAAACGAAGCAGCATGAAACAGAGGAAGAGATTTTATCTCTTATTGATAAAGGTGAAGAGAAGGGCATCATCGAGAAGTCTACAAAAAGTGTCATTGAAAACATTTTCGATTTTGACGATTTGCTGGTATATGAAATTATGACTCACCGGCGTGACATTACGGCTTTGGAAAAAAACGCTTCTATGATTGAGGTTATTGCCAAGGTTATTGAAAGCGGTTATTCCCGTATACCTGTTTTTTATGAAGATATAGATAATATAGTAGGTTTACTTTATGTAAAAGATCTGCTCAAATTTGTAGGACAAAATATTCCTGAAAATTTCAAATTAACTGACATTACAAGAGAAGTCATGTACGTTCCCCGTACTAAAAAGTGCGCTCAATTATTTTCGGAAATGGCTAAACAAAAAATTCAGCTTGCCATTATAATTGATGAATACGGCGGAACCGAAGGCTTGATCACAATGGAAGATTTAATTGAAGAAGTGCTTGGCAACATTCAGGACGAATACGATAATGAAGAAGACAATATAAGAATAATAGATGACAATAAGTTTACCGCAGATGGTTCCACACCTATTGAGGAGATAGAAGAACGTCTTGGCATTCGATTGAAGCCAGGTGATTTCGATACTATCGCCGGATATATGCTGGAACATTTAGACCATATTCCAGAAGAAAATGAATGCCCCGAGATTATTGTCCGGGATTTAAAGCTTACTATAACAAAAATAGAAGACCGCCGCATAGCGGAAATTAAAATAGAAAAATTAGGTGATAATAAAATATTATGATTAATAATAATACATTGAACTTTTTAATCATGCTTCTTTACTACTGGCATACAAATCAGTATAAAAAATAAAAAACCAAAGTGGGGATCCCCACTTTGGTTATATTTTATTGAAGAAGATTAATCAAATATTGACGAGTCAACCCAAATTACTGGATGTACGGTGTACCGCACATATGACCAGTAGCTGCCTTGATTGGTTTCAATAGCAAATTCCGTGACACGGCCCTCGCTTCGAAGAACACCCGCCCATGCTGCGTCTCCTGACGCTCCCGGAGTGCGAAGCCATAGTTCAGACGAATTAAGCTTGTTAAAGTTGTTTTTCGCAGCTGATGTGCTCGCAACCAATGTTGACAGTATATAGTCTATTGAGCAGAATCTCGCAGCCTCCCCATGGCTCAGCGCAAAGGCGATATCATTACCCCAGGGACGTTTTTCAGCAGTCGGTATGCTTATTCCATTTAAATTGTTCATAGTACCGAGCTTGCTCAGCGCGTCGCTAAGCACCGTGTAGCTGCGCATCGGAGCATCGCTTGGCAAATTGGACTGAGTTGGCCCAGCTGAATTATTGAACCAGTTGTTGATTACATCGCGGAGATTGGATTGTTTATAGTTATTATTATGTGTGTCCTTATTAAAACAGTGCGTGCCTTTCAGTGGATCTCTGCGCATAATCATTGAATAACCGCCGTTTGTCGCGATTTCAATCCAAACTGAATTATCCCCTGTTTTGCTTGAGTCAAGTTCTCTGCCTGATCCAACTGAAGAATCACCAGTAATGCCGCCCGTAATGTTTACAGTGGCTGTGCCGCTCTTACTGCTGTCCACTGTGGAAGTAGCCCTTACCGTCAGAGTTGTTGCTGTTTCATTGGCGCCAATAGTTAATACCCCGGTAGAAGAATTAATACCTGTTGACGGACTGGTTTTTGTCCCTTCAAGAGTCCAGGTAACAGTCTGCGCGGGGTTGCCCATGCCGCTTACAGAAGCACTGAATGATTGTGTTTTGCCTTTTGCAACATTAGCAGGATTTGGACTTACTGTAACACTTGTAACTATTATAGGTGTAATAAGATTCACTGTGGCTGTGCCGCTTTTGCTTGTATTAGCTGTAGAAGTGGCTCTTACATTAAGCGCAGCCGCCGTTTCATCGGCGCCAATCGTTAAGACTCCGGTAGAAGAATTAATGTTTGTTGACGCGCTGGTTTTGGCGCCTTCCAAAGTCCAGATAACGGTTTGCACCGGGCTTCCTGTGCCGGTCACAGATGCGCTGAATGTCTGGCTTCCGCCTTTATTAACATTAGCGGGGTTAGGTGTTACCGTTACAACTGTTATATTAACCGGTTTATTGGGCAGCATATTCCCGTTTCCATCCGGGTAATACTTCTGGTCTGTGCTGTTAATCGGTTCAGTGTGCATCGTGTTTCCTGAGCCTGTAGTACCGCCGGTTGCAATTCCGTTTGTAGGGGGCCGCTTGTCTCCTACATAATACGTGTCACCGTCTCCATCCGTAAATGGACCGGCATAATACTTGCCATCGTTTACATTCAGAATAATATCGCTTTTGAGATCGTCGGTATCTCCGGGCGTCCCGTTCGGACCTCCGCCTATAGGCTTGTTCGTGCCGAACTGCCCCGGGTTCGGGCTTGTTTTGTTGACCTTCCGGAACACGTTTTGCCCTAAATTAACATAGTATAAGCCGTCGCTGCCCAAGACTGCAGGTTCATCGTCACCGCCGTCCCACTGTCCGTCCGGACCGCCCCAAATTGCTGGCATATTCTTCGGAACGCCGTTGCTGTCCAGCGGAAGGTATATGTTCGGATAATCAGGATGCA
>JGI20171J29575_12612659_pt1 | contig 23394 bp, 20 predicted proteins | sample TergutNc150P4_FD_29575 | JGI IMG/M metagenome (IMG submission 29575)
ACACAAAGTATTGCCTCGAATTTTTGTGCAAAAGCACCAAGCCAATTTGTGAGAATTGGCTTTACAAATCCTGCATCGCGCTGGTGCGGTAAGCAGTTTCCGGAGGTGCCCTTTATAATGTTACCGGAGGTATCATAAGATGTCTTGCAGGCCTATTGGAATTTTTGATTCTGGCCTTGGCGGGTTAACGGCTGTAAAACAGCTGTCTAAAATATTGCCACATGAAAATATTATTTATTTTGGTGATACAGGGAGAGTTCCCTATGGTAACCGGAGTAAAGAGACCATAACAAAATATGCCTTGCAGGACGCAAGGTTTCTTTTAGAGTATGATGTAAAGATGATTATTGCCGCATGTGGAACGGCAAGCTCTGTCGCGGTTGATTTGGAAGCACAGCTGCCGGTATTGTATACTGGTGTAGTAGCCCCTACCGCGTTTGCCGCGGCCTACTCCACAAAAAATAAGCGTATTGGTGTTTTGGGGACGTCAGCTACAATTAATAGCCATAGTTATTCTCAGCAGTTAAAACGCAGGGACAATACTCTGACAGTGTTTGAGCAGAGTTGCCCGCTTTTTGTTCCTATGGTGGAAAATGGAGTAATTCAAGAGGATGATGATATTGTGCGTTTGATAGTTGAAAAATATCTTAAAAATGTGAAACAACAAGAAGTAGATACTGTTGTTTTAGGCTGTACACATTACCCCTTGTTAAAGAAATCTATTTCACTGTATATGGGAAATGGCGTGACGCTGATTGATTCGGGCAAAGAAACCGCTGTATACGCCTCAAAGCTGCTTTTGGAGAATCACCTGCTTAATACAGAGGGCAGGCCGGGAGACCGCTCGTTTTTTGTCAGTGATACACCGGACGGTTTTTCTGAAATTGCCGGACGGTTTTTGGGCGAAAATATTGAACATCAAGTTGCGCAAATCAACATAGAAGACTTTTAACAAAAAGAAGGTATATAAATGCATAATGAATATTTAGTTTCTATTATTGGAACTCAAATCGTAGACGGTGAAGCCGACAACATAGAAGTACTTACAACCTGTGATTATGTTTCTGAAAACGGGGATATATATATCAAATACAAAGAATACGACAGCGACAGCCCTGACCAATTTGTTTCTAGTGTGGTGAAAATCGAAGGTGAAAACAAGGTCACTATTGTACACTCCGGGGACCGTCCGTCACAGCTTATGCTGGAAAAGGGCCGGCGTCATCACTGTCACTATAAAACGATTATGGGGGATCTGTTAATCGGGGTATTTACAGACAGCATAAAATCAAGCCTAACAGATAAAGGCGGTAATCTTTGGGTAAAATATACTTTAGATTTTAATTCGGGACTTGTAAGCCAAAACGAGTTTAAGCTGAACATCAAGAAAAAAATTAAAGGAGCAAGCTATGTCGGAGATTGCAATTAATACTGTATTAAATGTAAAAAAAGCCATTGAAAACGCTATATCACTTATATCTGAAAAATCGTTTCAGGGGGAGAAATGCGCCGATTTTGTTGTATCAATGCCTGCGGATAAGGCGCACGGTGATCTCGCTTCCAATGCGGCTATGACAAATGCCAGAGTTTTTAAAAGACCGCCTTTAATTTTAGCAAAAGCCATCATAGAAAATATTGATTTAAGCCAAACGCCGGTTTCGCATTGTGAGATTGCCGGAAAAGGATTTATTAATTTCTTTTTTTCCCCGCAGTACTATGCTGATATTTTAAATGAGATTTTGCAAAAGCAAGAGAATTATGGAAAATCGGACTTTGGCGGCAGCCGCAAAGTAATGGTGGAATTTGTTTCAGCAAATCCTACAGGTCCGATGCATATGGGAAATGCCAGAGGCGGCGCTTTGGGCGACTGTTTAGCCGCGGTAATGGAATCGGCAGGATATGATGTATGGCGTGAGTTTTATTTGAATGATGCCGGTAATCAAATTGAGAAATTTGGAAGCTCCCTTGAGGCCAGATATTTGCAAATTTATCTGGGCGGCCAGGTGGTTTTTCCCGAAGACGGATATCAAGGCAGTGATATTACAGAACACGCGAAAAATTATGCGGAACAGTTTGGCGATGTGTTGGTAAAAGCCAGCGAAGAAGAAAGAAAGAGAATACTTATTGAGTTTTCGCTGCCGAAAAATATTCAAAAGATGCAGGCGGACATGGATATATATAAAATACATTTTGATAAATGGTTTTACGAAAGCTGGCTGCATGATCAGGGTAAAGTAAAAGAAGCCATAGAAATTCTTAAGAAAAAAGGGCTTACTTATGAGAAAGACGGGGCTGTATGGTATAAAAATGCCGAAGTGCTGAAAACATATCTATTGGAGACGGGAAAATCCGAAACAGAAATAGCTGATTTGAATTTGAAAGACGACGTACTGGTGCGTCAGAACGGAAACCCAACTTATTTTGCTGCGGATATCGCATACCACAAGAATAAATTTGACCGTGGCTGCGGTACATTGATTGATATTTGGGGGGCTGACCACCATGGCCATGTAATGAGACTGAAAGGAGCCATACGGGCCATTGATTATCCCGATGAGCGGTTTCATGTAATTTTAATGCAGATGGTACGTCTGATTTCAGGCGGCGAAGTTGTGAAAATGAGCAAGCGGACCGGAAAGGCAATTCAGCTATGTGATTTGCTAAGCGAGGTTCCCGTAGACAGTGCCCGGTTTTTATTTAATACAAAAGAAGCAAATACACAAATGGATTTTGATTTAGATTTAGCCATTCAAACAGACAATCAGAACCCTGTATATTATGTTCAATATGCTCATGCTAGGATTTGCAGCATTATTAAAAATATTGAGGAGTCAGGTATATCTGTAAAACATTGTACTAACAATGAATTACTGCTTCTTACAGAACCGGAAGAACGCGATTTAATCACGCATCTTGGCGCTTATACAGGGGAGATTATATCAGCGGCCTGCGAGCTTGATCCCACTAAAATCACGCGATACGTTACACATTTATCAACCTTGTTTCATAAATTCTATAATTCCTGCCGTGTAAAAGTGGAGCGGGAAGCGTTGCTGCAGGCGAGGGTAAATCTTTGTCTCGCTGTCAAAATAGTCATAAAAAATATTCTGACGATGTTTAAAATAAGTTGTCCTGATATGATGTAAAAATATAAAAGCCTAAACATTAAACCGGAATAAAACAACATCGCCGTCCTGCATTGTATATGTTTTTCCTTCGCTGCGGACCAGCCCGTGGTCTTTTGCTTTTGCCATAGAACCGCAGGCAATTAAATCTTCATACGCTATTACCTCCGCGCGTATAAAACCGCGTTCGAAGTCTGTATGAATTTTGCCGGCAGCCTGAGGCGCTTTTGTCCCTTTTGTAATAGTCCAGGCGCGGACTTCAGGTTTTCCGGCAGTGAGATAAGATATCAAGCCCAGCAATGCGTAGCTTTCCTTAATTAAACGGTCCAGGCCGGATTCCTCTAATCCAATATCGGCTAAAAACAGCTCTTTTTCTTCTCTGGAAAGTTCAGATATTTCCGCCTCGATTTGAGCGCATACGGGAAGAATAGAAGCGTTTTCAGTTTTTGCGTAGGTTTCAACCTGGTTAAAATAGCTGTTAGCTTGAAGGCCGCCTGAAAAATCCTCTTCGCTCATATTTGCGGCGTAAATAACAGGTTTGCAGGTCAGCAGCGCCGCCGTGGAAAGCCAATTGGATTGTTCCTCATTTGCGCAGTAAATTTGACGGGCGCATTTCCCTTCGTTAAGTTCTTTTTGTACATGGTGCCAGAAATCCAATTCAGTTTGATATTTTTTATCGGCTTTAATCATCTTATGTACCTTGTCAATTCTTCTTGAGATGATTTCCAAATCTGATAAAATAAGCTCTAAGTTAATAGTTTCGATATCTCTGATAGGATCCACATAACCATCTACATGAATAATATCATTGTTTTCAAAACAACGTACCACATGCAAAATAGCGTCACATTCACGTATATTTGATAAAAATTTATTGCCAAGACCTTCGCCTTTAGAAGCCCCTTTTACCAAACCCGCTATATCCACAAATTCAATAACGGCAGGTGTGATTTTTTCAGGCTGATAAATTTCCGCAAGCTTCTCTAAACGTTTGTCCGGTACCGTTACGACACCAATGTTAGGGTCAATAGTGCAGAAAGGATAATTAGCGGATTGCGCGCCCGCGTTTGTCAATGCATTGAAAAGTGTGCTTTTGCCTACATTTGGAAGCCCAACAATGCCAAGCTTCATACATAATTTCACTCCTTTTATTGATTGATTAAAATATCACATAAATAACACAGAAAGAAAATAACCGGCTGATGAACCAGATAAATAATTAAAGTATGTTTTCCGGCGGAAGATAATATGCGTACTCTCGGCTTGTACATGCATTCAGGGAACTGTCCGTTCTTTGCGTATTTCCCGAGAAATATGCCGAAAAGAAAAGCGAAAAACCAGGGCAGCATGGGAAAATAATCTGACGAATGAAAATCAGAGTTTATAAACCCAAGTGCAAAAAAACAGTTATTTTGATAAAGTGAGTAAGGCAGCGAAAAACTTAATATTTTGGGTATACCTAAAACTCTTTGGGCGGTACCATATGTAATAAAAAACATCAGAGCTGAGGTAATCAGCCCCGTTGATGTATTTATTTTATTTATTGGTTTTTTAATCAAAGCAAAAAGCAAAATACTGATGCTGAGAAAATGAAGAATACCAAAATATATTTCGTTTTTGGGAAAAAACAGTGAAACCAGCGTAACACCTAAAGATAGCAATAGGAGAAGTACTCCTCTTTTTAAATTACCGCGGCTTAATTGTGATGAGATCCCGGAAATAATGATAAAAGCGGCAGCAAAAAAAGGTTGAAAATTATTAAAAAATAACAAAAGTGTATTAGCGAAAGAAACATGGAACAAATAAGACATAGTATATAAAGCGTGAAAAATAACCATGCATATAATAGCAAAACCGCGTATTTCGTCTATTGTATGAATTCTCGTTTTCATAGCTATACAATGCGAATATTGAGCGTATCTGTACCGGAGGTAGGTTCAGTCTTATTTGAAGAAATAACAACCACTGTATCTCCTTTCTCTACTAAACGCGTCAGCAGCGCTTTTTCTATAGCTTGCTTTGTAATCGCGTCGGAGGTGGTTTTCTCTTCGCCAATAATAGAATGAATTCCCCACACAAAACAGAGTTTTTTTGAAGTGGATTCAGAAGTGACCACCGCGATAATCGGAACTTCAGGACGGTAATGTGCCATAGCTCTGGCGACACGCCCGGTCAGGCTTTCAACAATAATAGCCGTCGCGCCAACACTTCTGGCAACCTGCTTAGCTGAAGCGCATATGACTTCACGGAAGTCTGAGGTTGTCATACCGTTAAACTCTGATGTTTTCAGTATGGTATACTCCCTGTTTTTTTCAGCTTCATTGCATATGTCGTTTAATGCCTGCACGCTTTCCACAGGATATTTGCCGACTGCCGATTCTCCGGAAAGCATAACGGCGCTGGTACCGTCATATACAGCGTTGGCTACATCGCTTATCTCCGCTCTTGTGGGTATGGGAGATATGGTCATACTTTCGAGCATTTGTGTGGCGGTAATAACGTATTTGCCTTTAGTAACGCATTTTGATATTATGCGTTTTTGAATTTCCGGCAGTTTAATGAAGGGGATTTCCACACCCATATCACCTCTGGCCACCATAATTCCGTTGCTTACTTCAAGGATTCTGTCAATATCATCTACACCGGACTGGTTTTCAATTTTTGAAATTATCTCTACATTGTCGTATCCTATACTGTCAATAAAATCACGCAGCTTCATAACATCATCAGCGGAGCTGACAAAAGACGCCGCTACAGCATCTGCGCCTTGCGCTAAACCAAATTCAATATCTTTTCTGTCTTTTGAACTTATATAAGGCATATTTGTGGAGTAATTCGGTATATTAATAGATTTCCGGTTAGAAAGTCTCCCGCCTTTCAAAACAGTGCAAGTGATTTTTTCAGTATCAACATATTTTACTGCCATTTGTATTTTGCCATCATTTAGTACGAGTTTTCTTCCTTCAGCATCTGTATCGTTATAAAAATTATCAATCAGACGCGGAAAAGTAATGCTGATTCCAGTTTCATCACCAACAGGTTTATCTTTGAAAAAAGAAAAATCCTGATCTTCTATAAGATCTACATAACCGTCCGTGAAAGTATTTATGCGAATTTCAGGTCCTTTTGTATCAAGCATCAAAGCAACAGTTTTTCCGCTTTCAGCAATGGCTTCCTTTACAATATCAAACATTTCCTGATGCTCGTCATAAGTACCATGCGACATATTAAACCTGGCAACATTCATACCTGCTTCAATCATTTTTATCAAGGTTTCTTTATTTTTACATGACGGCCCTACAGTACATACAATTTTTGTTTTTCTCATACAGTAAATCTCCCTACATATTATTATTTTCTAATGCAGAAACCGCTTATCCGCTTTCCTGGCGGCACAGCATCAGCTGCGTTATCAGCTTTTCTGTAATCAGCTTTTGGTTTACAGAGACAGTTTTTAATTTTACATCTGTTTGTAAAATGATATCAATACTTTTCCTCAATACAGGAATAGACAGGTTTTTATAGGCCCGCATAGCTTTTTCAAGTGCAAACGACCTGTTTTTATAATTGAATATTTCCGCCGCGCCGCTGATTGCAACACCGCTTTCAAAAGCGACACGCGCACGGTATATGTCAATATACGCGCTTCCTAAAATGCTGACTATAGCAATAGGTTCTTCCTTTTGGTAAAACAAAGCATGTAAAAGTGTAAATGCGGTATCGCTTTTACAGTTTAAAACCGCGTCTGACAATGCATAAATTTTAGCTTGAAGCGATTTAACTGTCAGTTTTTCTATCATTTCAGCAGTAATTTCTCCGCCATCCGCGTATGCGCATAGCTTATTTAATTCATTTGAAAGCAAAGTCAGATTATTTGTACATGAATCCGCCAGAAGCCTTGCGTTAATTTTATTTAATACTGAACCTTTCTTTGCTGCCCACGAAATTAACTGGCGGTCAAGTTCATATGCGCTTTTAAACCCAAAATTGCAGGCTATACCATTTTTTGAAATAAAATTAATTAACTTCAGAAATTTGCCGGCTGCTTTTTTGCTGTCAACTTCCAGTGTTTTAATTGACAGAACTAAAATTGTAGTATCAGGTACAGATTTTAGCATATCCATAAATGTATCGAAAGATGACGCTTTTAAGTTTTCGACATCTAAATCTGTGATCAATACCATATTGTATTTCTCTATAAATGGAATTATGTTTACAGATACCACTATTTGATCAACTGTATCATCGTTACTGAATATATGGAAATTAAATTCAGACGGGCCGGGGCCCATAAATGTTTTAACCAAAATATCTGTATAATGTTTAACGAGAAATTTCTCTTCACCATATAAAAGATAAAGATTGCTTGGTGATTTTGCGGCAATATGCTTCTTAAAATCATTCTCTTTTATCAATGGCACTTTAGAATACCTCCAAAATTGATGGCAAACATACCATCAAAAAGCTTTTTGATGAATCCTCATAGCCTTCTTTCAAGGGATGATGATGGATCTGTCCGGCATATATTTTCCGCAATAGCTATAAATACAATTAGATATGGCGTAGTAATAGGCTGAGCGATATTTACTATAGCCTGTGAGGCATATCCCATTATGGCAAAAGCGAAAACTAAAACAGCGGGATTTTGAGCGGCTTTTTTAAAAGACCGGTATAAGGAGAAAGCAATAATAGAGATATAAGAGAGTGCTCCTAAAATACCGTGTGTAATTAAATACTGCAGATATTCATTATGCACCGCATTGGTGTTTTCATTATAAAGAGCCAGCATCTCTTGCCCATAAACAGGATAAAAAACAGAACGAAGTGTGTCGGGGCCGCTGCCGATAAGCATATTTTTAATGCTGGAAGATCTATATATTTCTAAAGTCCGTATCCACATATAACCCCTGTGGGTTCCCCAAGCGTCATTAAACCTTAGATATTTTAGCACTCTTGTAGGGAGCTCTATAGATGTATTAATAAAGGAAAAATAGATTACGACTGCTATTATAGCTAATACAAATGTCATAATAGCAGCGGCAACAATCCAAAGAGGCCGTTTGGAGAAAATTCTATCATTAAGCTCCGGGTTCCTTTTAGAATAATAATGCATCAGCAAAGCTAAAACAGACGTTAAAATCAGCAAAATAAGAGTTTCCCTTTTGTAGATAAAAAGCCTGCCAAAGGCTGTTGTGTTCTTGGATTTGTCATCATACAAAAGCGAAATAAGCCGGAGTATTTTTCCTGCAAGGAGCATGACGGAGGTCATGGTAAAGAAATCTTTAAGCCGCTGATATGTGCGGACGCAGTAAATTAACACCGCGGCCATAAAAACGGTGTAAGAGATATATCCGCTGTCACTGTCAGCTACTATTAAACCGCAAAACGCAAAGGCTGTTCCCACAAGATAAAATACCCTTAAAAAACGATTTTTGCTTGTTATAAAAAGCGCGGAAACGAAAGGAAGAAAAATCGCTACAAAACTAGAGAAAATGTTTTTATTACCAATAGTAGTGATGAAGTCCATTACATAACGCTCTGAATAATTATTAAAAACACCGAAAGGGTCTTGAAAAAAGAAATTTAAAATTCCCAGTCCGCATATCAAAGAAGCGGTAACAGTAAAAACAATTAAAACGGATTCTGAAAAATAAAAATTGCGGGACAAAATAATATAACATACCGTATAAGCCAGAATCAGCAGCAGGCCGTTATTTCTTGCGTGTACGTCGGCAAAAAACGCCTGGCGTTTAAATTCGGAAAACGCAAAGGACAAAATAGAAATAATGAGAAAAGAAAGGGCTGAAATATCTACCGCCGACAGCTTTTTTAACCACACGAGATCTTTGAGGTTGCTGTTAATATGGTCGTTAATAAAAATCCTGCGGCTGTTCGGTACTATAATTTTAGATATGAAATCCGCCAAAAACAAGACCGCGCATATAGCGGTTACAATTAAGAAAGTATAATATTTGTCACGGCGCGCGCTTGCGTATTGATCTGTCAATATTAACGGAAAAATAGTAAACAAACATAACAAATAGATATTAACAAAAAGAGACTGCATCGTATATTTTTTTTTAAAAGTTTTAGCTGGCACAACATTTTTTTTAGGCATTTCTATATAACCTCACTATTTAATGAATTTATATGGCTATAGTTAACTTAAGAATCTTCAAAACAATATATAAAAATTTTATATTAAAAGTGTTTATATGTCAATGAAAACTTAAAAAATAAAGTATAGATATTGCTGATTTTATTTTATTTTCATCTTGTTTTTTTCAAACGGCTATGATATAATTGCAATTGCGTAAGTGCAGATGTAGTTTAGTGGCAGAACTTCAGCTTCCCAAGCTGATAGTGTGGGTTCGATTCCCATCATCTGCTTCACAAGCAGTTTTCCTGTAAGGTTTGGCGGTTTGACGTCAAGCCGGTGACTTTCACCGAAAGGCGGAGGATTGGAATATACTATTGCTTGCGCAGATATTATTGCCCGAGTTAGAAAAAAGTATTGACAATACTTTGCAACTGGGGTATACTTACATACGGTATTTATAAAAGTATCATATGAAAACTATATGGCGGAATAGCTCAGGTGGCTAGAGCATTCGGTTCATACCCGAAGTGTCGTAGGTTCAAGTCCTATTTCCGCTACTATATTTGGCCCGGTGGTCAAGAGGTTAAGACACCGCCCTTTCACGGCGGTAACACGGGTTCGATTCCCGTCCGGGTCACTAAATATGCGGCAGCTTAAGCTGGTGTGGTGGAATAGGCAGACACAAGGGACTTAAAATCCCTCGGTATTAATACCGTGCCGGTTCAAGTCCGGCCACCAGCATCACCGCGAATAATCATAAGGGGCTTAGGTTCTTTATGGTTATTCTTTTTTGTTCTGCCGGTAGGGGTTTCAGCCTGATTTTTTCGTTTCGTCACGGCCGAAAATTTCTAAAGCACCTGAGGTGCACGCATTTTTCTTGCAGGAAAACTGCGAAAACTTATATTCTGCTGCATATCAGTTTACGGCGGCTCTGGAAAAATTAATGGAGGAAGAAAATTGAACAAAATAAAAATCCAAAACTATCCAATGATAAACCCAAACCCGATTGTGCTTGTTGGAGCGGATGTAGGAGGCAAGCCGAACTTCACGGCAGTGGGCGCTTTCGGCGTTGTCTGCCTGCAGCCGCTGTTCTATGTATCATTGAAAGACACTCACCACACCACCGCCGGCGTCCGAGAAGCCGGCTGGTTCAGTGTGAATCTGCCATCAAAAGACATGGCCGCTAAGACCGATTACTGCGGTATAGTAAGCGGCGCGGATACCGATAAATCCGGGCTGTTCGAGCATTATTATTCCGAAGCCGGAAAAGCGCCTCTGATAAGCGGTTGCCCGGTAAATTTTCTGTGCAAAGTTGTGGACACTCATTCCATAGGCGGCTTCACGGTGTTTTTCGGCGAGATTGTGGAAACCTATGCGAGTGAAACCGTAATGACGGACGGCAAGACCGATCTTGCGAAAATCAACCCGATCATTGGTATGGGAATGTCTTATTATGGGCTGGGTGAGCCTGTCGGCAAGGTGTTCGATGCGGGGAAATCACTTAAGAAGAATCCCGCCGAATGAACGCTCAAAAGCATAAACAATCCACATGTTATCCCTGCTCTTTCTCAAGCAGCTTCTCCAGCGCCGCCGCGAATGCCGCGTCCTGCTCCGGTTTGCGCTTTTGATTACCCCGGAGCCGCCCGCCGGCGCTGCGGATTTTTTTGGCGGTGTACCGCTGTAAAAGCAGCCCGCCGATGTTATCATCGTTATAAACCATGCCATCCTGATGAATGGGAACCGAGCTTCTGGCAAGGCACATGGCGGCGAGTCCGTAATCCTGCGTGACCACAATATCGCCCTTTTGCACCAAGTTTACCAGTGCGAAATCCACGCTGTCCGCGCCTTTTGATACGGTGACGGTTGTCGCGCCTTCCCTCTGGAATTCATGGGAAGTGTCGCACAGAATAATACATTCTATTTTGTGTTGTTTGGCGGCTTTTATGGCGATATCCACAACGGGACAGCCGTCCGCGTCAATCAGAATTTTCATATTTCTCCAATCAGCAGTTTTGGTCTATCTTACTCATAAGTAATTGCAAATAAAGCGCATTTGTGTCGCCGAGCCTTTTTCTATGACTTCCCGTAAAATAGACTTGCGTTTGATTGTAGCCTAAACTAAAACGCATCTAGCAATTTTGCGCTGCATCCAATCGGTACACGATACCTCGGTCTCTTTTTGACCGAGGCGCCAACGTTTTCCATAATGCCACAGTGATTATAAGGTGTTGACCGTGATACAAAACACAGCATAAAGCGGAACGCTTTTTATACCGTTCTCAAAACCAAAGTTCCGCGCCGATATCCGAAAGACATATTCCGGCTTATAAATATCGCGGAAAGTGCGGAGGCTTTTAGAACGCACATTTTCTGACGATTTTGCTTCCAGCGGAATTACGCCGCCTTGCTTTGTTTGGAACACAAAGTCAACCTCGGCTTTGCCGGGAGAACTCCAGTAATAAGGCACGATGCCGTTGGCGGCAAGCGCCTGACAGATATAATTCTCCGCGAGAGCGCCCTTGAAGCCGTCAAAACTGGTAGGGGTGTTAATCACTACGTTTGCCGCAATGTCCAGCTTTGAGCAAAGCAAGCCTGTATCTACCATGTAGATCTTGAAGTCATCGTTCTCGGCGTAAACGGAGAGTGGATAATTCCCCTCGGTTACATGGATGCATTTATTAATCATCCCAGCCCCTTGGAGCCAGTCGAGAGCAACGGCATATTCGGCGGCTCTAGCGCCGGATTTTATGACACGGTACTGAAACTTGTGGTTCTCTTTGGCAAGCTGGGCGGGGACGGAATTCCACGCCGCCATGATACGGGTGGTTTCCAGCGGAGAGGCATATTTCGCCATGTCCGCAATGTAGGAGTTGTTCAAGGTCCGCTGCGCGGCCGCGACAAAATCAAAGTCATTCTTGTCAACGTATTCCTGTACGGCTCGTGGCATCCCGCCCGCCACAAGATATATTTTATACAAATCCATCGCCGTATCATGAAGCGACAAAGGCGTAAATCCTTGGTACGCTTCGCGGATAAAGCCGCATAATTCCTTCTTGCCGACAGCCCAAAGGAACTCCTCAAAATCCATAGGGTACAGGGTAAGCATATCCACCTTGCCCACAGGAAATGAAAAATTTTCGCGTTTCATTGCCACGCCCAACAAGCTTCCCGCCGCGGCAACATGATACTGCGGAGCGCGTTCGGCAAAGTATTTAAGCGATGTCAACGCTTTTTCGCTGGCCTGTATTTCATCAATGATAATCAGGGTATCCTCCGGCAGAATGCTCACGCCCGAAAGAGCCGAGAGTTCCCTGACGATGCGTTCCGGGTTCAGGTCACGCTCGAAAACAGCCGGGATATCGCCGGATTCCTCAATACTGAAATAAGCGACGTTTTTATAATGCGCCTTTCCGAAAGAAAGCAGGATGTATGTCTTTCCAACTTGCCGTGCTCCCTGCAAAAGTAAAGGCATACGATCAGAGCTGTTTTTCCATGACAAAAGATAGCTTACTATTTTACGTTCCATAAAGTGCAGTCACCTCACATTTATAATACCATGTAACTGCGGTAAAATCAAGCGGATTATTTCGGGCCGTAGTTATTTTTTCACAGATTCTTAGGTTGCGGACGCAGTCCGTCGTATGATATAATAACACCATAAATATATTTAAATAATAGCTGATATACGAGAGGCACAATATTATGGAAATGAAATCACAAGCTAAAATAATAAGTTATAATATATATAATGAAAACATTTGCGCTAGCGCTGCAAGAATATCAACAACACAAGGTAACGCGTATGAGATATTTGAAAGAGCAAAAGACAATCCTAAAAATCAGGATTTAATTAAAAAGGTGCTGCAATCCGGCCACAAATCAATTATTGAACATGCTGTATTTACTATCGCTTTATGGAACGTTTCGGCTTTTGTTGAGCAGTTCTTTATTGAATGCAGATTAGCGTCTTTCACTATTAAATCAAGGCGGTATGTGGATTTCAGCAATCTTGGGTACTATATTCCATCCGATTTGTATGGAGATGACCTGTCACATTACTGCCATTACATGGATTTATTGTTTGATGCATATCAAATGATGCTGGAGCAGGGAATTCCAAAAGAAGATGCCCGATTCTTATTGCCATACTCGTTTAACAGCAATTTCTACTGTACAATCAATGCGCGTGAATTGTCTCACATAATTTGCGCGATCAGATATGGCCGGGGCCGGGAAATCCCCGAATTACAAAATTTAGCGAACCAAATTGTTAAGCAGATTGAGACGCTTTTTCCTGGATTAGTTTCCGAATTCGACAGTACATCAAATCAGTATAATGGCAAAGAAGCTCTGTTCCGTCCCGATAATACTCAGGATACAATAGCTTTTATAGAAAGCCAGGAAATTGGCGTTCCTAGATTAATAAACTCACCTCAAAATCCTCTAAAAATATTAAATGTGGCGTACCATATCAATCACCCCGATTTAATCCAACCCTTTGATGTCAATTTATTGCTTAAATCAGGCCGTCCCAGGGAGTTGGAACAATTATCATATTCTTTCCTTATTTCCAATATTACATTGTCCGGAACAACACATATTGTAAGGCATCGTATGCAATCCATTATCATTCCCCCCATACAAAGTGTCAACCATAGCAAGTACATAATTCCAACAACGATAAAAAGCAATCCTACATTACTTAAACAGTATAAGCATATTCTCACAAAAGCAAACGATATGGTAAAGCATCTAAAAGATAGTGAGCTGCTAAAAAATTACAGCTATTATTATGCATTAAGCGGCAATTTGATTGATATAATGACAACGATGAATGCAAGGGAACTTATGCTTTTTGTTCAGTTAAGGGCTTGCAGCCGCGCACAGTGGGAAATTAGAGATATTACAATTAAAATGCTAAAGCAGCTTAGGGACCACTTCCCGGAATTGTTCAATAATTTAGGGCCTGGCTGTTATATTAAAGGATATTGCCCGGAAAGGAATATGACTTGTGGCAAAATGAATAAAAATATTTCCCGATTTAGCAATCAGACGCTTTAATTATTGTCTTTGTCTTTAGTTTATGTTATACTGATAAAAATGAAGAATAAAATCAAGCAATAAAAAAGCGAGGAGATTCGCGTTATAATTTGGAGGAGTAAAATGACACAAGTAGAAAAAAACTCTATTATCGGAGATGTGCTGGACTGTTTTCCAGAGGCTGCGGACATCTTTTTTTACATTGGCATGCATTGCTTAGGATGTCCTTCCGCGAGAGGAGAAACTATCGAAGAGGCTTGTATGGCTCACGGTGAAGATGCTGACGCACTGGTGGATAAAATAAATGCAGTTATTGCAAAGTAACCGGACATTGTTTAAACTTGATAGCAGGCTTTCGTTATGTGCTGAATTTGTACGTTCCTCTGCTTTTGTTGCTGATGTAGGTACAGATCACGGATATCTGCCTGTATGGCTTTGCTTGTCCGGAAAAATAACAAACGCAATCGCTTCTGATATTAATGAAAAACCTTTGCTTAATGCCTTAAAGACCATTCAAAAGTATAAATTGAAAAATAACATAACTATTCTTCAGAGCGACGGCTTGAAGGGTTTTCATCCCTACAGCGCAGAGGATATTGTCATAGCAGGCATGGGCGGAGAAACAATCGCCAGTATTATTTCGTCTGTCAGTTGGGTTAAATCAGAAAATATCCGCCTGATTTTACAGCCAATGACTAAATCTGAATTACTAATCAAATATTTATGTGATAATCAGTTTCAAATTTATGATCAAAAAGCGTGTGTATCTCATAATAAAGTATACACAGCGTTCCTTGCCGGATATACCGGAAGGGTAAGTTACTGTGATGAAGTTTTTTATTATGCAGGCAAACTAAATCCTCAGAAAAGTGAGTATGACAAGCTTTTTATTTATGCACACATAAACCGGCTTATAAAAAAATCTATAAATGACGACAGTTATTTTCATGTTATAAAATGCTTAAAAACACTCATACGTTAATAAATGGCGTTTTTTGTCAGTATTTCGTAGGGTGTTTTTTGTATAAGGCATAATTATTTCTTTGTTAAAAAATGACATGTTATGCTTGTGTATCATGGAATTGTGATGTATAATAAAGTGATGTAGATTTGCATTAAAACCATACGTGGTTTTATTATCGTTTTAATAATGAGTGGAGTGGGATTAGAAATGATAACTGTAAAAGAAATATTGGACTTTTCTGAAACTTTTGCGCCTTTTTCATCTGCTATGGACTACGACAATTGCGGACTTTTAGTCGGCAGTTTAGATGATACAGTTTCGAATGTATTGGTAAGTTTAGATGTAACTTTGGATGTTATAAAAGAAGCTTTGGACTTGAAGGCGGAGCTGATCATCAGCCATCATCCCGTCATATTTTCTCCAATAAAAACACTGCACAAACACAATATTCCTTATCTTCTTGCGCAGCATAATATTGCGGCCGTTTGTCTGCATACTAATCTTGACCTGTCGCCGGAATTTGGCGTGAATTATTGTTTGGCAAAAGCGCTTGAGCTTGATTATATTCAAATCCTTGATGAAAAAATACCCGCTATGTTCGGAGTTCTTAAGGAACCCTATACGAATGAAGCTTTCGCGGATTATGTCAGAGAAAAACTAAAATGTCCCGGTGTCCGTTTTACCAAGTCTGATAATCTTATTCAGACAGTTTTAGTTTCTTCCGGTTCAGGTGGTGAAAATGTTCATTTATGCGGTAAAGTCGGGGCGGATGCTTTTGTAACCGGAGAAATCAAGCATCATCAGATTTTGCAATCTATGGATTTGGGTATTATGGTTGTTGATACAGGACACTTTGCCTCTGAAGATGTTGTAATAGAACCGTTATGCCGGTTATTATCGCACCAATTTCATGGAATTGAGTTTACAAAATCTAAATCATTAATTAATCCTGTCCGGTATTTGTAAAAAAATGGGGTTTTGCAGTTGTATAAAAAATTTTTTTATTTTATATTAATATTGTGCTTTTCTGTAATTTGCGCGGGATGTTCTGTTTGGGGCGATAATTTAAATTTAATGCGTCCACCGAAAGCCGCCGGCGATAAAGCAGAGATACAGCGAATCCTTGACAAAACAACTAACGGCGAGTATACTTTGAAATATCCTAAAAATGGTGAATATCGGTCAGCTATTATTATGAAGGATTTAAATAATGATGGCAGCTTGGAAGCGGTGGCTCTATACAGCGGCAAGAACGATCCAACGTCAGGTATAAATGTTTTAATTATGGCGGAAAAAGAGGATGGATGGATTGTGATAGGTAACTTTTCAAATAAAAGCACAGAGATTAATAAGGTTTCTTTTGCGGATATTAATAGTGACGGAATGATCGAAATAATTGTGGGATGGGGTGGTTACAGCATCTCCGCCAGTCAGATTTCTATTTATTATTGGAATGACAATAATATAAATGAGATAATCAATGAGCATAGCTTTTCGAATTACTCGGTAGGTGATTACAACGGTGACAACGTAGATGAAATTCTCTTGATTTCTATCGCTACCGCTAACAGTCCGGCTATTGCGCAAATGGTGAGCTTAAAACCGGAGACCAATACTTTATACACTGTAGCGGAAGCGCGGCTAGATCCTGATGTCAATAAAATAGTCCAAATAAAGAACTGCAAAATCGGCGCCAGGCAGAGTGCGGCGGTTATCGACGGCAAGACATCTTTGGGGATTTACAATACGCAGATTATTTATTTTGATACGGAAAAAAATGTTTTGAAAAATAGTTTGTATATGAAGCAGGTTGAAGAGAATGTAACATCCCGGCCCATACCGGTTTTTTCGGCTGACTTTTCAAATAATAACGAGGTTCAAATACCTACATGCCATCTGATGCCTCATGGTGAACATGAAGACATTTTATCAGTGGCGTATTTGACAACTTGGAATATATATTCAGCCCATACAGACAGCCTTGATCCGGTTAGCAGGACAGTATTAAATCTTACTTATAATTATTCATTTACCCTTTCTGATAAATGGGAAAATGACGAATTTATTACGGCAAGATACAGTGAGGACGAAAGCGTTTTGACATTTTATAAGTGGGATGATGTCTACACAAGTGTACGTCAGCGGGAAAAATTAATGATAATTAAAGTTTTTTCGATAGATGAATGGGTTACTCCCGACTTAGCGGAAGGATATACGTTGTTTGAAAGAACAGCGGAATATGTCTATGCTTATTCTATACCTGGCAACAGCTATCTAAACGCTGGAGATGAAACGGAGATGGCCGCAAGCTTTAAATTTTTTGTGCAGCCTATCATATATTAGTGACTTAAGGATCAATAACAGCAATAAAAAACAAGTTAAAGCTTATATATTATTTCACAATCTCTTTGTGAGAGAAATGCGGTGCGCGTCAGGCGCATTAGGAGGTTAAATTTGAGAAAAATTCTTGTTTGTGAAGATGAAGATACTATACGTGATTTTATTGTAATAAATCTGCGCCGAAACGGTTTCGACGTTGTGGAAGCCAAAAGCGGTGAAGAAGCCCTTGCAAAATACCAAAAAGACGCAAACAGCTTTGATGTGGCACTATTGGATATAATGCTGCCGGATATTGATGGATTCCAAATTTGCAAAGATATCCGCAGCAAAAATAAGTCCATTGGAATTATTATGCTTTCCGCTAAAACGCAGGAAATGGACAAGGTCACAGGCTTGATGTTAGGGGCCGATGATTATATGACAAAACCATTTAGTCCAAGTGAGCTTACGGCACGCCTTGACGCTTTATGCAGACGTGTAACTCTAATCAAGGAAGGCGGCGAAGGGTTCAAGGAAGAGATCACATTAGGCGAATTCACATTAAACCTAAAACAGCGTTTTTTGATGAAAAATGGTCAAATGATTGATCTTACTCAAATAGAGTTTCAGTTAATGGAATTTTTCTTTGAAAATCCTGGTATGCCTTTAGACAGGACTGCCATTTTGAACCGCATATGGGGAGAAGCGTATGTAGGTGAAGAAAAAATTGTGGATGTTAATATACGGCGTCTTCGTATGAAACTCGAGGATAATCCTTCAAATCCTAAAAAATTAGTAACTGTTTGGGGACTGGGTTATAAATGGGAAACGTAATTCAAGGTATAACAAAACGCTGGCTTCTAAATATGCTGTCTATTATTGTCGCGTTTGTCATTCTTGTTATTATTAGCTTGTCTTTCTTTGTACATTCAATTTATTACGACACCATAGAACAGCGTTTAAATTTGCGAGGCAGTGAGTTAGTAAACACCTTTATAAATTTTAAGTGTGATGATTTATCTGATTTTTTACAAAAAGCCCGGGATTATATGGAATTTTTTCCGGATAAAGAATTAATGGAGCTGACCATTATAAATTCAATCGGAGAGCCTATTATTACATCTACCGGATTTGCGCCGGACCCTTCTCAGGAAATTCCGGATTTTGTTTTAGCCCAGCAGGGCAGCTTAGGGTATGCTTTTTGGTATGGGAAGCTAAATTCCGGTGAACCTATTATGGCGCTGACACGTATAATTGACGACCACAGCGGACACACAATCGGCGCGCTGCGATATACTGTATCGGTAGAAAATACAAATATAAGCATCGGGATAAGTATAGGTTTGTTTGTAATAGCCGGATTGATTATTATTATATTAGTTTGCTTTTCGGGGAATTATTTTATCAAATCTATTGTACGTCCGGTTCGGGAATTGTCAGACGCGGCAGATAAACTGTCGAAGGGTGATTTCAGCGCTAAAATTAATAAGTTATATGATGACGAGATTGGCCGTTTAGTCGATTCGATCAACAATATGGCACAGGAACTGCAGGATGCGGAACAGCTGAAAAACGATTTTATTTCAAGGGTATCTCATGAGCTGCGAACTCCTCTGACCGCGATTAAGGGATGGGCGGAAACCATGCATATAGGAGGCAGCCGTGATGAGGAAATTTTTGAGAAAGGTATGAAAGTAATTATTGATGAGGCGTCTCGTTTAACAAATATTGTTGAAGAGCTTTTAGATTTTAGCCGTATACAAGCTAATAAAATGGTCTTGGTAAAGGAAAAGCTAGATATAATCGCGGAGCTTGATGAATCTATTTATATGATTAAAGAGCGTGTATTTCAGGAAGGCAAATACCTGCTTTATGATGAACCGGAAAATGCTGTTTACTCGGTTATAGGAGATAAAAACAGGCTGCGTCAGGTCTTTTTAAATATTATGGACAATGCGTTAAAGTATACAGATACAGGCGATGTTGTAGGAATTGATATTAAAGAATTAGATAATTTTGTGAAAATTATATTTTCAGATAACGGATGCGGCATTTTAAGCGAAGATTTGCCGCATGTGAAAGAAAAGTTTTATAAGGCAAATCAAAAAGCCGGAGGTTCCGGAATCGGTCTGGCTGTTGCAGATGAAATTGTTAATCTGCACGGAGGGGTACTTTCTATAGAAAGCAGTATTGGTGTAGGTACTACCGTAATAATTGCGTTGCCTATTGATGATGGGTGTCAGGGGGAAATAAATTAATGTCAGATAATAATAGTAAACAAAATAAAAAAATCACTTCTATTGGCGGCAGTGCTTTAATTGAGGGAATTATGATGCGTGGTCCCAAAAGAACAACTGTTGCCGTCAGAATAAATGAACAGGAAATTTATACAGAGGATATTGAGTTCAAAAAAATATCCGAAAGATTTGCTATTTTCAAATGGCCTTTTCTAAGGGGAATAAGCGGGCTGATAGAATCTTTGCGTCTAAGCTACAAGGCGCTGATGATTTCGGCGGATAAAGCTTTGGGAGGTGCTATGGCGGAAACCGATACCGAACCGCAAAGCAAATTCGAAAAATGGATCACGGAAAAATTCGGAGATAAGCTTATGAACTTTATTATGGTTATTGCGGCTGTCTTCGGGGTTATTATTTCTATCGGGCTGTTTTTCTTTTTGCCTACATACTTATTTGATCTTGCCGGAATGGTGGTCAAGCCTTTTCAGGGAACGGAATATTCTGCGGTACTTTACAAATCTGTATTCGAAGGTATTTTAAAAATTATTCTTTTTTTAGGTTATATAGTTATTTGCTCACAAATCCAAGATATGAAACGTGTTTTTATGTACCATGGCGCCGAGCATAAAACTATCTTCTGCTATGAATCCGATGAAGATCTGACAGTGGAAAACGTTAAACATCATACGCGCTTTCATCCGCGGTGCGGCACGAGTTTTATGATTTACATGCTTTTATTAGGAATTATAATAGGACTGTTCATTCCTGTGGCGCCTTTTGGTGTCTCGGGGCTGCGTCCCGTTATAAAAATTCTGCTGTTGCCGGTAAGCTGCGGTATTGGGTATGAAGTATTAAAGCTTTGCGGTAAATTCGACAATAAATTGACGCGTATTATAGCCGCCCCGGGAATATGGGCACAGCACATAACAACGAAAGAACCGGATGATTCGATGATAGAGATCGCGATAACCGCAATGAAAGCCGTTATCCCTGAAGACGGAACAGATATTTTAAAATAATGTTATCTTTAAAAGAAGCGCATACGGCAGCTAGAAAGCTATTGAAAGACGCGCAGATACCTGATTATAAATATGAGTCTGTATGCTTAGTTACCCACTTTTTTAACATAACACACGATAAGCTGATTGCTGACGGGGAAATTATTGAGGCGGATGAGAATGTGTATAAAGAAATGATATCTGTTATCCCCAGGCGTGAGATAGGTGAACCGCTGCAATATATTCTGGGTAAATGGACCTTTATGGGATTAGATATATTGGTGGGACCTGGCGTTTTGATTCCCCGGGACGATACGGAAGTGGTTGTAAATTGTTGTTTAGAATACTTAAAACAATTACCTGCACCTAAAGTACTTGACTTATGCGCGGGCAGCGGTGCGGTTACACTGGCGTTAAAAAAGCAAGTGCCTAACGCGAAAATCACAGCCATAGAAAAATGGGAACCGGCATTTGAATACCTTATTAAAAACGTAAAACTGCATACATTATTAAATCATCCCGATATCACCTTAGTGTGTGATGATATTTTCAAATGTGCGCCGAAATTTTCAAATGGCGCATTTGATTTAATTATTTCAAATCCGCCTTATATAAAGACAGAAGAGATAAAATCTTTGCAGAAAGAGGTGCTGTTTGAACCTGCTTACGCACTTAACGGAGGACCGGACGGTTATGATTTTTATAAGGTTATTATTGAAAAATGGACTGAAAAATTAAGAGCCGGTGGAATGTTGTGTTTAGAATTAGGGGAAAATCAATTTGAAACTGTGCATAATTTGATGCAAAAGTCCGGATACGGAAAAATACAGCCGCATTTAGATATTGCCGGAACTAAACGGGCGGTAAGCGGAGTAAAGTTTGAAAGTTATAAAAAAAGTGGTGACGCGGGCGCAAAAACCCACGTCTTTTAGGGATCCTCAGTGCGTGGAGTGGGCGGCGCATCATGCGACAAGTTTGAAAGTTATAAAAAAAGTGGTGACGCGTGCGCAAAAACCTCCATATTTTAGGGATCTTCATGCGCGGAGTGAGCGGCGCATCATGCGCCCGCCATGCGCAAAGGCAGCAGCAAAAAAATACATTGACATATAATGTTTTTTAGTTTATGATTTTAATTACTTAATTTGAACTTTAAAAATTTTGTCTATCTCCGTTTGATATTTTGTTTGCGGAATGGGCGGCGCGTCATGTGCCAGGGAAGTGAGAAATTAAAATAAATTTGATTTAGAAAAGAGGATTTAAAAATGACAAGAAATAAATCTGTTTTAACATGGCTGGCAGAAATGAAGGAACTTCTGACACCGGATGAAGTTATATGGATTGACGGAACAAATAAGCAGCTGGACCAGTTGCGCGGTGAAGCTTGCGCGTCAGGTGAAATTATTAAGCTGAATCAAGAAAAATTGCCCGGATGCTATCTGCACCGGACAGCTGTCAACGATGTGGCCCGTGTAGAGGACCGCACGTTTATTTGTTCGAGAGATCAAGAGAATGCGGGTCCCACAAACAATTGGAAGGCGCCTGAAGAAGCGTATAAGATGCTTTTTGATATAGCCAGAGATAGCTATAAAGGCAGAAATATGTACGTTATTCCCTATTCAATGGGTCCGATCGGTTCACCTTTAGCTCAAATTGGGGTAGAGGTTACAGACTCTATTTATGTTGTGCTCAATATGGCGATAATGACTAGAATAGGGGATGCTGTCTGGGATGTTCTGGGTGACAGTGAAAATTGGGTAAAAGGCCTTCATGCCCGCTGTGGTATTGATGCGGAGAAAAGATACATTTGTCACTTCCCGGAAGATAATTATATTATCAGCGTAAACTCAGGGTATGGCGGAAACGTTTTGCTGGGGAAAAAATGTTTTGCTCTTAGAATGGCATCTTATTTAGGGAAAAATAATGAATGGATGGCAGAACATATGCTTATCCTCGGCATCGAAAACCCAGAAGGAGAAGTAAAATACATTGCGGCGGCATTTCCATCCGCTTGCGGAAAAACCAATTTAGCAATGTTGATCCCGCCTAAGGTATACACTGAAAAAGGGTATAAGGTGTGGTGTGTAGGAGATGATATCGCATGGATGCGCAAAGGTCCTGACGGCATGTTGTATGCCATTAATCCTGAAAACGGGTTTTTCGGGGTTGCTCCGGGAACAAATATCAAGTCTAATCCAAACGCTTTGATATCCACACAAAAAGGTTCTATTTTTACAAATGTTGTACAAAATCTTGATGATAATACTGTATGGTGGGAAGGGCTTGATAAAAATCCGCCGGAGCACGCTTTGAACTGGAAAGGTGAAGCGTGGAACGGAAAAGAATCAACGGAAAAAGGCGCCCATCCAAACAGTCGGTTTACTGCACCGGCGGAGAACTGTCCTTGTATCAGCCCTGAATTTAATTCTACGACAGGTGTACCTATTTCCGCGCTTATATTCGGCGGCCGCCGAGCGTCGACAACTCCGCTTGTTTATCAGTCAAGGGATTGGGAGAACGGGGTATTTGTGGCTTCAATCATGGGTTCCGAGACTACGGCTGCCGCTATCGGCCTTGCCGCGGGGGTGCGGCGCGACCCAATGGCTATGCTCCC
>JGI20171J29575_12612655_pt1 | contig 23278 bp, 19 predicted proteins | sample TergutNc150P4_FD_29575 | JGI IMG/M metagenome (IMG submission 29575)
GCGAAGGGCGCTCCCGGGGTTACTTCCGCGCGCAGCCAGAGCGTGGACGCGGGGCTGTCCAGCACAACGTACGCGTCCTGCGCGATGGGGGTGAAGGCGCTGCCATCCGTCGAGTAGGCGATTGACGCGCCCGGCGTATCCGTTACGGTCTGTGTACGCGATCGCCGTGCCCGGGGTGCCTACATTGCCATCACGGTCTATGCCGCGGACATAAATCGTTGTCTGCCCCTGAGAAAAGGTGGAGGTATCCAGGGACACGGCGCCGCTGCCGCTGGTGCTCCCTGTGGTTTTCCATTCGCCGCTGCTGCCGGCCCGTACTTGTATATCCGCTACCGCGTCATTATCTGTCAGGCCGCTCCATTGTACCGTGATATACTGCCCGTTTGTCCATGTGCCGGGGTCCAGCGTAACCGTTGGTGTTGTGGGCGGGGTTCTATCCACGGTGAATTCCTTGCTCATCCACGCGCCGTAGTTCCCATTTGCGTCTATTCCGCGGATATAGATCGTGTGCTTGCTGCCCTCGCTGAGGGAGGCGCTATTGAGATCAAAACTGCCAGAGCCGGTGTTTTTCCCGGTGCTGATCCAGTTTGTTTGGCTGTCGAGGCTGTACTGGATTTGGCCGCCTTCCAAGATGGTTACTTTCCCTTTTGGCGTCAAGTCCTCAATGCCGTTCCAGGTCACCGTTATGTTGTTGGCATCTTTGGCAGTAACGATCACTGATGTTGGCGCGGACGGCGGCATCGTATCGGGCAGCCGGATGGCTTTTTTCCAGGCGTATTGTTCGGGATCCAGCGTATTGTTATATATGCCATAGGCAACGACCATGAAGTAGTAGCACGTGTTATCTTGTGGAGGGGTGCTTCCCATAGGCGCATTATTATATACAGGGGTGGGCAGCATCGCCAGATCCCCGCCGGCTCCATCAAGTCTTACTTTGTACTGACCCGAGTTGATTTGGGCGGTAGTAGGCCAAAGCTTTTTGCCTTGGGTTGTGTACGTGCAAGTGGTTACCCAAGGACCCGGGTAGGGAATCTTAGCAATCTCTTCGTATTGATAGCCGTTATGCAAATAGACTTTATAGCCTCCTATGGCATTAGCTACAATACCCGTACCCTTCGGCCAGCTTAGGCTTACATACCCGGTGCCAGAGTTTATGCCATTGCCGAACACTGTCTCCGTCACATTCGGCTTCTCTACGCCTTGAATATAAGTGACGCTCATGGTTATGCCGCCTGTGGTAAAGTGCACATAATCCCTGCCGCCGCTTTGTTTATACAAGGAAAACACGAATCGGATGTTCGTAGCCGTTGAGTTTTCAGTCAGTACATCGGCAATGGCCAGCCCCACACGCCAGCTAATATCACCTCTGTCCCGCCCAATAGCAGTGTCAATAAACTCATCATCCAAAGGTATGGACTCACCATTTTCCAACAAATAAGAAAGAATACAATCGCCAGTTCCATTCTCAAACGTATTGTGCGTTGTCAAAGACGCGTTTTGCACCAACGTGCTGCCACGCATAGCCAAAAGTGGCGCTGGCAGCGTGAAAGTAACCATTTGTGAACTGTTATCATATAAGGAAATACTTTTTTTATCGAAAAATGTATCGCCATAAGAAGTGTTCAGACTAACAGGGGGATCCACCGTTACCGGATACACTCGCGCCGGATCCGCAAGCCAGGCATCATTGGGTGTATACGTCAGGCGATAGCTCCCGCCCCCGCCGGACAGTGAGACGCCTACACCTCCGCCGACTATACCCGTGGCATCATACATATAGGGGGCAAGAATGGTAGCGGCATGCTCAGCTTCCTCGTCATAGATATAGACTTCCGACCCCATCTGAACCAGTTCAAGGCCTTCGGTATATACTTGGTACGCAAACACATGGCTACCCAAGTATTGACGAATGATGATATCTTCTTTGACTTTATCCTCACTACCGGTCAGTATGACGTCCGTAACCTCATCGAAAAGGCCATCGTACCGCATTTGCTTTGATTCCGCGTCTTTGCTTCCAGATCCGCTGCCCGCGATGGTACGGTTGCGCCCGGGGTTGCGGAAAGTTTTACCACGGCCCCGCCCTCTTGACGGGGAAGCTGGTTGTTCCGCCGCTGTATCTTCAGCAAAATCTTCTTCCTCCGCGTGCGCTGTTTGAATGCCAAAAATACCCAAAAGAACATCCCGGAAGGTTCTTCCTTTTGCTTCCAATTCAGGCGCGGGAACGTCTTCTGGGATGCCAGTTGTTTCTTCTTCAGGTTTTTTTGTTGGTTCTGGGATTGGTTGTTCTGTGGGTTGGGGTGTTGGCGCCGCTGTGGGTTCAGGCGTTATCTGTGCCGTAGGGGCAGCGGTAGGTTCTTCTGTTGGATCGGCGGTTTGCACTTCTGTGGGCTCTGCGGTTTCATCTGGTACCTCCGTGGGCTCGGGTGTCGCTGCCTCCGTGGGCTCTTCTGCCCCTGTTGACGCATCTGTTTCCTCTTCAAGCGCTTCTGTGGATGTTTCACTTTCTTCAGGCGCAAGCGTAGCGAAGGGCTCATTTTCATCTTCGTCAGCGGTCTCTGGCTCTTCTTCTTCGATAATTGTCACCAGCCCCTCCAGCATGATCGGGGTGAAGGTGATGCGGCCATCTCCAATGTTTAATGTCATCAATGCACGCCCTGGCATAAACACCGAGGCGAATTCGCTTTTAAAAAGCGCTCCGGTTTCTTCCCCTTCCGGTGTTTCCTCTTCGCCGGCTCCCAATGACAATATCTCTATGTCTGGGGAGAATTCCACGGTGACGCTGCCGTTTAGGTTATGCCGCATACGGTAATCATCCATGTCATGGAAGACTGTGGATTCCGCTATCACGTGGATCGAGGGGGATAGTATGCCGATACATACCGTTAGAATGACGAATAACGCTGTGATCTTTTTTGACATGTTTTTGTCCCCCTCGACGTAATTCCATTTGTATATGGGTTTCCTATATTTTCCAATAGTATCCAGCCTATGATGCCCTTGTCAAGTTATATTAAGGAAACTTAACAATCCTTCTCATAGTTCGATTACTATTCAAGGGTATTTGTGAACAAAACAGGATTAGCGTCCCAGGCGGAGACGAGTGCATCAAAAGTATCGCGCCCATTATTGTAGCATATCCATTAAAAAATTTGACGTTCTGTGCCGTTTTTTGTATTTATATCGTTATAATAATTCTTTTCGGCTTGACCCTTGATGCGCATTAGAAAGCAAAATCCCTTTCCTCCCGCCGTGAGGCGAGAAAAAAGGGATTCGCAGGGGATGATATATCCCCTTACGCGGGGGTCCGCGGGAACCTTCGCCGTTTTCCGCCTGCGGCGGAAAACGGCGAAGGTTCATTTCGGCACAGAGCGCCGCCTGAACTATCTCAATTGCACGCAATCAAGATTCTGGCACGACAATGCCGAAATGCGCAGAACCCCCTGGCGTTCCTTCTTGTCTTACTGCTTCTCCATAATCGCCGCGTGCGCCGCGGCCAGCCTGGCGATCGGCACCCTGAACGGCGAGCAGCTCACATAGTCCAGCCCCACCTTATGGCAGAACATGACGCTGGACGGATCGCCGCCGTGCTCGCCGCAGATGCCCAGCTTAATGTTTGGACGGGTCTGCCTGCCCAGCCGCGCGGCGATCTCCACGAGCTTGCCAACGCCGATCTGATCTATACGAGCGAACGGGTCGCTCTCGAAGATCTTCTTCTCATAATACGCGTCCAGGAACTTGCCCGCGTCGTCGCGCGAGAAACCAAACGTCATCTGCGTTAAGTCGTTGGTGCCAAAGGAGAAGAACTCCGCTTCCTTGGCGATATCGTCCGCCGTCAAGGCGGCGCGCGGGATCTCAATCATCGTGCCGATCATGTATTCCGCCGTCTCGCCGCGCTCGGCGAAGACCGTCTGGATCGTCTCCTCCACTACCTTCTTGACATACGCCAGTTCCTTCACCTCGCCCACGAGCGGGATCATGATCTCCGGCTTGATGTTTAGCCCCGTTTCTTTCTTTACGTTCAGGGCCGCCTCAATGACGGCGCGGGTCTGCATCTCGGCGATCTCCGGGTACGTGACCGACAGGCGGCAGCCGCGGTGGCCCATCATCGGGTTGAACTCGTGCAGGCTGTCAATCTTGGCGACAATCTGTTCGGAAGTGGCGCCCAGATCCTTGGCAATCGCGGCGATCTCCTCCACCATGCTCTTTTGCGGCAGGAACTCATGCAGCGGCGGGTCCAGGAAGCGGATCGTCACCGGCCGCTCCTGCATGGCCTTGTAGATGCCCTCAAAGTCGCCGCGCTGCATGGGCAGCAGCTTGGCAAGCGCCGTACGGCGCTGCGCCTCGGTATCCGCCAAAATCATCTCACGGACAGCGGAAATGCGGTCCGCCTCAAAGAACATGTGCTCGGTACGGCACAGGCCGATGCCTTCCGCGCCAAACGTGACGGCCTGCCGGGCATCTTTGGGGGTGTCGGCGTTGGTGCGGACCTTCAGCCTCCGCGCGGCATCCGCCCAGGCCATGAGCCTGGCAAAATCGCCCGTCACGGTCGCTTCCACCGTGGGAATTTGCTCGCCGTATACATTGCCCGTGGAGCCGTCAATGGAGAGGAAGTCGCCCTCTTTGTACGTGACGCCGTTTACAACCATGGTCTTGGCTTCCTCGTTGATGCGCAGCACGCCGCAACCGACGACGGCGCAGCGGCCCATGCCGCGGGCCACGACGGCCGCGTGGCTCGTCATGCCGCCGCGGGCGGTCAGGATGCCGCTGGACAGGTCCATGCCCTCGATATCCTCCGGCGTCGTTTCGTTGCGCACGAGCAGCGCCTTCATGCCGGTCTTGGCCGCGGCCACCGCGTCGGCGGCGGTGAAGAACACCTGGCCGCAGGCGGCGCCGGGCGACGCCGGCAGGCCCTGGGCGATGGCCGTGGCGGCCTTGAGAGCTTTCTGATCAAAGTTGGGGTGCAGAAGCGTATCCAGCTGCTTTGGCTCCACCTTCAGCACGGCCTCGTCCGGCGTGAGCATGCCCTCGTCCACCAGATCCACGGCGATCTTGATCGCGGCGGCGGCGGTACGCTTGCCGTTGCGCGTCTGCAGCATGTACAGCTTTCCGCCCTCAATGGTGAACTCCATGTCCTGCATATCGCGATAATGCTTTTCCAAGGTGTTGGCGGTCATGACGAACTGGTCATAGACCGCCGGCATGGCATCCTTCAGCGTAGAGATGGGCTGCGGGGTGCGGATGCCGGCCACGACATCCTCGCCCTGCGCGTTGATCAGGTACTCGCCGTAGAGCTTATTTTCGCCCGTGGATGGATTGCGCGTAAACGCGACGCCCGTGCCGCAATCGTCGCCCATGTTGCCAAAGACCATGGCCTGCACGTTGACCGCTGTGCCCCAGTCGCCGGGGATATCATTCATGCGCCGGTAATAGATGGCGCGCGGGTTGTCCCAGGAGCGAAACACCGCCTTGATGGCCTCCATCAGCTGCACCTTGGGATCCTGCGGGAATTCCTCGCCCTTTTCCTTGCGGTACAGTTCCTTAAAGCGGGCGACCAGCGCCTTCATGTCGGCGGCGTCAAGCTGCGTGTCGTATTCCACGCCCTTATGCTCTTTCATTTCCTCCAAGATAGCCTCAAACTTACCCTTGTCCACCTCCATCACGACGTCGGAGAACATCATGATGAACCGGCGATAGCTGTCATACGCGAAGCGCTCATTGTTGGATTTGCGGGCCATGCCCTGCACGGCGGCGTCGCCCAGGCCCAAGTTCAAAATGGTGTCCATCATGCCGGGCATGGAAGCGCGCGCGCCGGAGCGCACGGAGACGAGGAACGGGTTTTCCGTATCACCGAACTTCTTGCCGCAAACCTCTTCCGTTTTTTGCAGCGCCTCAAAGATCTGCGCCTGAATCTCTTCGTTTACAACTTTGCCGTCCTGATAATACTTCGTGCACGCCTCGGTCGTCACCGTAAAGCCCTGTGGCACCGGCAGGCCGATGTTCGTCATTTCCGCGAGGTTCGCGCCCTTGCCGCCCAGCAGGTTTTTCATGCCGGCGCTGCCCTCTTTAAAAAGGTAAACATACTTGGTTCCCATACACATTTCTCCTCGCTGATCATTTTTTTGTTCTTATTTATACAACGGTTAAGTATACACGCTTTTCCATTCACTGGCAATAGATAGTGCACAAAAAAATCGCGCTGTTTTGCAGGATATGACGCCGCGCTTGCGTTTTGGAAAACGATCATGTAGAATACACTCAAACTTTATCGGCTGGAGGGCCTCCACATATGCAGGATTTGATCCGTAGGCTAAACCATACCGGCAAGCGCCTGAGCAAAGGCCATCGGCATATCGCGGAATATATCATGCAGCACTACGACAAGGCCGTGTTCATGACCGCGTCGAGCCTTGGCAAGCGTGTGGGGGTGAGCGAGTCCACGGTGGTCCGCTTTGCCGCCGCGCTGGGCTACGAGGGCTACCCCCAGCTACAGCGCGCGTTGCAGGAGCTTGTCCGGCACCGGCTAACCGCCGCGCAGCGCTTTGAAATGACCTCTGACATGAACCAAAACCAGGTGCTGCAAACCGTGCTCAAGGCCGATATGCAAAACATCCGCTCCACCATTGAGGAGATAGACGTAAACAAGTTTGACGGCGCGGTCAACCGGATCGTGGGCGCGCGCGTCCTCTACGTCTTGGGCGTGCGCTCCGCCGCGCCGCTGGCGCAGTTTTTGGGCTATTACCTGCACTTTGTATTCGATAACGTCCACGTCGTTTCATCGGACAGCATCGACGTGTTCGAAAGGATCTCGCGCGTTAGCCGGGCGGATGTACTCATCGGCATCAGTTTCCCGCGCTATTCCACGCGCACGTTGGACGCGATGGGCTATGCCCTCGGCCGCGGCGCGCAGGTGATCGGCATCACGGACGGGCCCATGTCCCCGCTGATGGAGGTCTCCACGGAATGCCTGACGGCGCGGACGGATATGGCCTCGTTTGTCGATTCGCTGGCCGCGCCCCTGTCCCTCATCAACGCGCTGATCGTGGCCGTGGGCCTGCGCCGGCGGGACGAACTGGCGGAACACTTTACGCAGCTGGAGGAAATCTGGCAGCGCAACCATACCTATCTGGAGCGGGAGACAACATGACGAGAACGGTTACCGTGATCGGCGGGGGCCCGGCCGGCATGGCCGCCGCTCTTTTTGCCAGCCGGGGCGGCGCTCAGGTGACGCTGCTGGAGCGAAATGAGAAGCTTGGCAAGAAGCTCTACATCACGGGCAAGGGCCGCTGCAACGTGACCAATACGGCGGAAAACCCCATGGAGAGCATCCCGCGCAACCCTCGCTTCCTGCACAGCGCCTTTGCCTTTTGGGACGCGAAAGGCCTGCGCGCGCTGCTCGCGGAACATGGCTGCCCCACCAAGGAGGAGCGGGGCGGCCGCGTGTTTCCCGCAAGCGACAAGGCCAGCGACGTGACGCGCGCGCTGGAAAAAGCGCTGCGCTTGGCTGGCGTTGACATTCGGCTGCATACCCGCGTGCCGTCGCTGGCGCCTGTCCCGCGGGAGGGACCGGTAATTTGGGCCACGGGCGGCGCTTCCTATCCTGCCACCGGCTCCACAGGGGACGGATACGCCCTCGCCCGCGCGCTTGGCCATACGGTATTCCCGCCGCGCCCGTCCCTGATCCCGCTGACGACGAAGGAGGCATGGCCGCGCGCCTTGGCCGGGTTATCCCTGAAGAACGTGCGCCTCAGCGCCAGGGCGGGCAAAAAGGTGCTCTTTGACGGGCTGGGCGAGATGCTCTTTACGCACTTTGGCGTCTCCGGCCCGCTGGTGCTGTCCATGAGCAGCCATATCCTGGACGCGGACCTTTCCGCGCTCGCCGTATATATAGACATGAAGCCAGGCCTTTCTCCGGAACAGATGGACCGGCGTCTCACGCGGGATTTGGAAACAAACCCGCGCAAGCGGCTTGGTTCCATCCTGCCGGGGCTCGTGCCGGCGCGCATGGCGAACTTTTTGCCGGACCTGTGCGGCGTGGACGGCGCGAAGACAGCCGCGCAGATAAGCCGGCTGGAGCGGCAGGCCCTTGGCGTGCTGCTCAAGGCGCTGCCCCTTCCGATCGCCGGCTTTCGCCCGCTGGAGGAGGCCATCATCACGCGCGGCGGGATAGATGTGCGCGAGATAGATCCCAAGACGATGATGTCCAGAAAAGTGCCCGGGGTTTTCTTTGCCGGGGAGCTGCTGGATGTGGACGCGCACACGGGCGGATATAACCTGCAGATTGCCTTTTCCACGGGCGCGCTGGCGGGGTGGAGCGCGGCAAGGCAATCATTTTCATTGGAGGGATAAAGGCGGCTGTTACAATCATTTCCGCAATATATACCCATACACCTTTTCCATATCCTCACGTCTGAAAATAACCGGGACCGGATATAGCGGATTTGCCTCTCGCAAAGCGCGTTCCGCCAGCAAGGGGATATCCTCCGCCTTTAATTCGGAAAGTTTGTCGGGAATCTCCATTTTGGCATTCAGTTCGCGAATCGCGGCTATAAAGGCTTTCGCGTTCTCATGCGCTGAAGCAGCCGCAACCGCCGCGCCTGCGGCACGCGCCAGTTCAGACAAAGGCTTATCAACCTTTCCGTCATACATATCCAGTATGTACGGCATGATAACGGCGTTTGCCAGGCCGTGCTGTGTGCCATACTGCCCGCTTAGCGTATGCGCCACCGCGTGAATGTTTCCCACATAAGCGCGGGTGAACGCTAATCCCGCCAAAAAAGCGGCGTCCTGCATGTTTTTCCGGGCGATGAGGTTTTGCCCGTCGGAAAACGCGGTATACAAATTCCGAAAAATCAACTCAACCGCTTTCAACGCATCCTTGCGCGTTTGAGCGGTGTTGCTGTGTCCGATATAAGCCTCAACGGCATGACAAAGCGCATCCATTCCCGTCCAGGCGGTGATGTGAGACGGCAAGGAGACAGTTAGCTTCGGCTCCAGCAAGGCGTAAGAAGGGATTAGAACCGGATCAACAATGCCGTATTTCTCATGCGTGGTGCTGTCGGTGACCACGGCGGCTAACGTCGTTTCACTCCCTGTTCCCGCTGTAGTGGGCACGGCGATAAGCAAAGGAATCGCCTTTCGTACTTTCAGCTGTCCGCGCATTTGAGAAATGCTTTTTTTCGGGTGAGCCACCCGCGCGCCTACGGCTTTGGCACAATCCATCGGCGAGCCGCCGCCCAGCGCGATAATAGCGGCGCAATGCCCCTGTCTGTACAGTTCCAACGCCTCTTCGGTGTTTTCAATGGTAGGGTTCGGAACCGTTTTATCGTATATAACATAACGTATATCCCGGTCGCCCAGCGCCCGTACCATTTCCGTATGCTGGCCCTTGCGCACCAATCCCGCGTCGGTCACAATCAAAACAGATTGAATGCCCTTTTGTGAAAGCAATTCCGCGAGCGCCGTAAAATCACGTAAAAATTCCGGGCGTTTGAAAGGCAGGAATACAGCGGCCAAACGGAAAGCGAACTGATATATCCGACAATAAAGTTTATACACTATTACCTCCATCAATATGCAAGTTTCAATGTCTGTCAACGCGAAAAAGAAATCTGCCCAATAGAATCTAATGCTTAACCGCTTGTGCGCGTTTCCATGGATCGTCAGACTGGCCGACAAGATATCCCAGGGAAACGCCGAAGTAGGCCGCAAGGGAATATGCGATCTCAATCGAAGGGACGCGTTTCCCGCTTTCCATCATGCTGACAGCCGTCCTGCCAATGCCAAGGCAATCCGCCAGGGATTGCTGTGAGACGTTTTTGTTTGATCGAAGTTCCAACAGCCGGTTCCCGAAGGCTTCTTTAGAAAACATATGTCATCCCTTCCTAAGTTTAAAACGCCGTCGCGGCCTACGAGGCAGTCGATGGAGACATCGAAGTAGCCGGCAATTTCATGAGATTCCCGGGCGACGGTGCTTTACCTCCTTTCTTTCAAAATCCGGCCCACCGCTTACCGATGCTTCTTCCCCGGCCGGTATGCCCGCGGGCCTTGCCGATATGAATATAGAACAAGATCGTTTATTTTTCTCCAACGCCGCCCCGATCGTATCAATCCAGACGTACCTCGTAGAGATACCGCGCTTTATTCTTGTTCCTCCTCAACCGGTATTTCGCCGTGATTGTCTTCGTAGGCCGAAACGTAGCGCATTACCGCAAGCTCTACTATGTTGGTTGGTGTTCTGTGCTCTGTGACCGCAATATGCTCCATCTTCTGATACCAGATATCCTCAAGGCGGAGCGTAAAAACTTTTCTCTCGTTGAGATTCTTAATAGCCAATGGCTGTCACCTCCAGCTAAAAGAATTGTAGCAGAATGAAATATTTTTATCAAATGCTATTGACAGCCAATAACAGCCTCTCGATTAAAATAAAGATTGCGGGGGAAATCGTTTCGTTTGCCTTGACGCCTGCTTAAACCGCTTTGGGCCCTCGACGCCGATTTTCAAATGAATCCGCCAATATGCTTTGTAAGCAACATTTCTTTCCCAATTGCGGGAATGGATATCATCCGTGGACCGCACACGCCACTTTGCTATTGGGCGAACCGGAAACAATTTTAAAAGCGCTCCCGATTGTTGTGGAAAACTTTAAGCCCTTTGAGGCTCAAATTGAAAGCGTCGCTTTATATGAATTTTTCCCGGCGCGATTGATCATGGAATGCAGATTTAAAAATGTGTACTAAGTATTCTCCGCGATTCCTATTGGGCATATCCCCAAACACCTCAAATTATCATGCCGTTTCCCTCTTCCATAAGACTATATAACGCGCTTTTATTGCGGCTGCTCTCCCCCTTCGGCAATCCTCCCGTCGCAGAGCACAACCCTTTCCGCCCCCTGCGCCGACGCCTCGATAAGGCCCTCCAGCGCATCGCCCAGCAAAAGCTCGGCCTCTTGAACGCGCTCGAGCCTGGGATGCGTGACCGGGTGGCGCGGCATAAACACGGTGCAGCAATCCTCGTAGGGCAGGGAGGAGGTCGCGAACGTGCCGATGGCCTCCGCGCGCGCGATAATCTCACTCTTGTCAAACCCAATGAGGGGCCTGAATATGCTAAGCCCGCAGGCGTCGTCCGTGCATCCCAGCGCTTCCATGGTCTGGCTGGCCACCTGGCCGATACTCTCTCCCGTGACCATGGCTTGGCCGCCCCTCCGGCGGGCGACGCGCTCGGCCACGCGCATCATCTGCCGGCGCATGATCAGCGTGCCGTACGCGCCCGGGCACTTTTCGTGGACGCGCATTTGGATATCCGTAAACGGCGCGATATACAGTTCGATACGGCCGCACGTCCGGGAGAGGATGCGCGCCAGCTCAATGACCTTCGCCCGCGCCCGCTCGCTCGTATAAGGAAAGGAATGAAAATGCACGGCCATCAGCGTAACGCCGCGCCGGGCCACCATGTAGCCCGCCACCGGGCTGTCAATGCCGCCGGACAGGAGCAGGCACGCCTTGCCGTTTGTGCCCATGGGCATGCCGCCAACGCCCTCTATGCGCCCGATGTGCAGCGTGGCGTTGCCCCGGATCTCAATTTCCAGCACATGCTCTGGATGTTTTACGTCCACGCGAAGATCTTGGTTCGCTTCCAGAATGCGCCGGCCCGCCAGCTGGCAGATGGCAGGGGAATCGAGCGGATACCGCTTGTCCGCGCGCCTGGCCTTAACCTTGAAAGAACCTGTCATGCCCCGCGTCATATGCACGGCTTGGCGGAGCACGGCCTCAAAATCATCCTTGCCCATCTCCACGGCCTGGCTGACCGAATGAATACCAAACACCTGGCTGACCCGCTCCGCGCAAGCCCTGGCGTCATCCATATCGCTGATATAGATCCGCCCATCGTCAAGCCATACATGCCCGCCAAACGGGCGCGCCGCGTGCCGCACACGCTCCGTGAGGGCGCGCAAAAACTGCGGCCGGTTCAGGCCCTTCAGATGTACTTCGCCAAAGCGAACCAGCAGAATATCCCGCATACTATCTCCTCTGAAACGCCCGATACCGCGCAAAGCAGCGCAGCGCGGCTTCCGCGGCCGCGTCGGCGTCCTCCCATGAATTCATCAGCCCAAAGCTGAAGCGAACGGCGCTGTCCGCCGCCCACTTTGGCGCGGCTATGGCCTCAAAGGCCGCGCTCATGCCACGCTTTTTAGACGAGCATGCCGCGCCCGTGCCGACCAGCACCCCTTCCTTTTCCAGCGCGTGCAGCATTACCTCGCCCTTGACGCCCGGAAACGAAACGTTCAGGATGTGGGGCGCGGCGGAGGAACCGTCCGGCGCCGGGCCGTTCACGCGCAGGCCGCGGACCCCCTCTTGAAGGCGTTCATACAGGCGCAGCTTCATCGCGCGTAAACGTGCGGCCGCGTCTTCCTGCGCCGCTGCCCAAGAAACCGCCGCGGCGAACGCGGCGATGCCCGCCGTGTTTTCCGTGCCGGAGCGAAGGCCGCCCTCCTGGCCGCCGCCGGCGACGCGCGGCGCGAGCCTGACGCCGCTTCGCACATAGAGCGCGCCCACACCTTTGGGCCCATGCACCTTGTGGCCGCTGACCGCGTATAAGTCCACCTTCGTAGCCGCAAGGTCCAGCGGCACATGCAAAAAACCCTGCACACCGTCCACATGCAAGAGGGCGTCAGGGCAAATTTTTTGGATAAGCCCGCTTACCTCCGCAAGCGGTTGCACCGCGCCCGTCTCATTGTTCACGTGCATACAGCTGACAAGGTCCGCCCCGTCATGCAGCATGCGGGAGAGCGCCGGAAGGTCGATCAGGCCGTCCTGTGTCGCGCCTACCGTGCGCACCTGATGGCCCATGGCTTTTAGCTGATCCACGGCGCCCAGCACGGCGGGGTGTTCTCCCGCAAAAAGCAAAACCCGCCCAGGCCCATGAAGGCGCTCGGCCGAGCCCAGCAGGGCCAGCGAGTCCGCCTCGGTGCCGCTGCCCGTAAAAAAGACCTCCCCCGCGCCTACGCCCAGGCCGCGGGCCACCGCTTCCCTTGACGCGGCGACGCGCTTTTCCACGGCCACCGCGCCGGCATAGGGGGCTGAAGGATTCAGCCACCCTTCCGTCAGCATTTCGTGCGCGGCAAGCACCGCCGCGGCGCAGGGCTGCGTCGTTGCGCTGTTGTCCAAGTAACGCATCAGTTCTGCTGAAACGCGCCGCGCGGCAAATATTGTTTGATCAGTCTGACCATCTCCTGGGACGGTTCCAAGATGATCATGTGCTTGCTTCCATCTTTCTGGTAGAAAAAATAGAGAAGATCCGCGCCCCGGTTCAGGAACCAGTTCTTTGTCTTCACCCCGGGCATCCTGCTATAGCGCTGGAAGCTGCCGCTGGCGACCATGCCGCACGCCTCCACGTTCTTTATATGCATGGTGCCGAGGCCCTTGCGCTTTTTGTTGGCATAGACACGGGCAAAATCCAACTCTCCGTTGGTAAACGCGTATTCATACTCCACGCGGAGCGTATCTTTCTTCCACCAGATCAGAAACGCCAGGCCGCCGAACACCGCCAGATAGAGGACCTGAATAAGCAGGTTTTCGCCAATCGAAATACCGCTAAACGCGATGGCCGCCATCAGCACGCTCAGCGCCATGACCACCAAGAGAAGCGCGTACAAAAGATCATTGGCCACCCTATTTTTTTTGACAACGATTTCTTCCCGAAAATTATCCAAAACAAGCCCCCCTATTCTTGCGTCATTATAGCATGCTGATAGTCCGCAGGCAACAAATCGCAGATCAAAATCGTCAATTAAAGCAGGAAATTTGTATTGCCGGGCGAATTGAACCCAAATGACAAAACAGGAGGTCAGCGCATGAAATGTCCCCGCTGCGGTCATTGGAACAAGCCGTCGTTTCCCCGTTGCTTTCAATGCGGCGAACCGCTTCGCCCCGAAGACGCGGCAAGGCCGTCCTGGCAGGAGCGCTTTCCAGACACGCCGAAAAAGACAGAAAGCCGCGTCGTCTATTATGACGATGACGCCGCCGCGCAGGAGGATATCACGGCGGCGGAAGCCCTGCCGCAAGCGGAAGAATCGCTGGCGGCGGAGATGACCCGCCTGAAGGAAAGGCGCGCGCGCGGTTCCGTCTACTTGGAGGAGTTTCGGCGCAACGCGGCGGAGCAGGGCATCGCGCCGTCCGGTTCCGGCGTTTTCATCCGCCGCGTCGGCGGTTTTTTCGAGCAGGTGCCGGACGACCCGGAGGAAACCCTCTATGAACCGCCGGAGATGCAGCTTCGCGCCAAAACGGCCAAAGCCGTCGCGAAGCCGCGCGCGGAGGAAGAGGATTTTGTCCCGCTTACGTCGCCTGAGCCTTCAGGCGCGGCCATGGACGCGGAAGATCTGCCCCTTCCCTATGACGCCCCCCTGCCCATCCCGCCGCTCGCCCGCTCAGGGCTGCGCAAGCGGCGCAGATATGGCGCGGTGGCCGCGGCCATCTGGGCTGTACGCGCCCTCACGGTCATCGCGTCCGCCTTTGTCATCTGGCAGGCGGTTTTGATGATTCAATCCGCTATGGGCCCGCCCTCCGCGTCGGAAGCCCTGTCAAACGTCACCGTACGGCCCATTGATATAGACGGCATGCCTGGCCGAAGAATTTCAATCGCCGGCGAGGAGGGCACGCAGTACTATATCAGCGAGCTGACAAAATCCTTTGTTGTCATCGGCGGCGTGGCGGAATTTGAGGTGCCGGACTATTTTTACTACGAAAGCATTGAGCATCTTGAAGCGGCGCAGATGGATGTCACCCTCACGCCCACGATGATCAAGGGAGCCACGGAAATGCGGCTTGCGCCCATTGCCTACACCATCGACATTCCGCTGTCTCCCGTTACGCTGCGCTCGCCGGAGACAGACTATATTGAGGTGGCCACCTCCGTGTATAATCTCAGGCTGGAGGTGCTGCCGGGCAGCAAGGTAACGGTCAACGGGCGGGACATTTCCGACGCGGTGACAAAAGACGGAATCGTCAGCGATAACCCGCCGATCAAGGCGATTGGCAAAAATTATGTTACCGTAACGGTGCGCGCCCCGTACTGCCGCGAAAATAACCTCACCTTGGTCTTCTATCGCGAGCCGCAGGAAATCCCGCTGGAATTGGCGGCGGATACGGACACCCTGACGCGTTTGGATCGATTCGAGATCAACGCCACCACCATGGTCGGCGCCAGCATTACGGTGGAGACCCCTTATGAAAGCTTGGATGTTTCGCGCGTGGACCGGGAGGCGGAACCTGCAACGGGCGAATTCAGGCTGATCGCGCTGATGGAGCATGTCGGCTATAACACGATCCGCATCCGCGCGTCCTACCCCGGCAAAAAGGACTCCGTCTTGGAACACGTGTTGTATTACCTGCCCTCCGCGGACAACTATACCAAAAAAGCGTGGACGTTTACGCCAACGGACTATAAAGAGCTGATGAATAACCTGCCCCAGCGTATCCGCGACGCGCAAATTTATCGGTGCATCGGCGTGATAACGGAAATTGTCGCGGATAGCCCGCAGCTGGCGATCATGGATACCGGCACGGAAACCAAACCTCAGCTGGTCATGCTGCAAAATGAGTCTTCTAACTATCCCGAGCCATGGAAAGTAGGCCAAACCTACCGCGTGTACGCGGATGTCAGCGGCTTGTACAACGAAATTCCCAGGCTGACCGTTCGGTTTACTTATGATCCATAACAGGAAAACACAAAATACGAGGAGGCTGTCTTTATGATGCGCAAGCGAATTCTACCCATGATCCTGATGTGTTGTGTTCTTTTGACCCCTTTTGCCCTAGACGCGGCCTACGGCGAGTCACAAGGGAATGAGAGTGGCGTCATAGTGGGCGGGGAAGCCCGCCTGCTGGAAGGCGCGTGGAATGGCGCGGCTGTGGTCGGCTCCGTTCCGGCTGGGGAGCGTGTCGTCATACTGATCGACCGCAGCGATTGGTTTAAGGTGCGCCATGGCAGTGCGGAAGGCTGGGTGCATAAGCAGAGCGTAGAGTATGCGTATGATATTCCATATGTGAACGGCGTTGTGCTCTGCGAAACGCTGACCGTGCGCGACGCGCCCAGCGTAAGCGCAAAGAAGGTCGCAACGCTCTCAACGGGAGAGTATATGACGATTTATGACGCGCGCGATGGCTGGTATCAAGTCCACTTTGGCCAGGGTATGGGCTGGGTGCTGAGCGATTATGTGCTGGAAACCCCCATGGGGTCGGAAATCCGTATACCCAAGGCAGGCCTGACCGCGTATGCCGCCCCTTCGTTGCGCGGTAAAAAGGTAGGCATGCTGGACTATCGTGAGGGCATGGACAACCAATGGCTTCCGTGCATCGGTGAAATAGATGATTTCTGGATCGTCAGCCTGCGCGGGGCGTGCGCGTTCATCTATAAAAAGAACGTAGAGTAGGCGTTTTCAAACAAGCCCGGCCCATTATACGCAATTTAATGGCCGCCATGGGGAATATGATGTTGTCAAGGGCATATTCCATAGTAGCCGATTTTTTAAGGAGGTTCATCGCATATGGCTTTTTTCAATGAGATTGGCAAAAAAATCTCTCAAACAACGCAAAGCGCCGTAAAAGGTACGAAAAACCTGGCCGACATCGCAAGGCTCCATTCGCAAATTGCCGAGGAGCAGAAGCTGTTGAGCACCCTCTTTGCCCAAATGGGAAAAAAGTATTACGAGCTGTATCCCGACGCTGCGGATGAGCCTTTTGCCCCGATTTGCGCCTCGATCGCTGGCAGCTTACACAAAATAGCAACGCTCAGGGATGAAATCCAAAGGGTCAAGGGCGTTCAGAAGTGCCCGGGCTGTGGAGCGGAGATTCCGATGACAGCGACCTTCTGCGGAATTTGCGGGCATGATATGCGAAAAGAGCCTGAAGCGGCGCAAGTGGCTTTTGAAGAACATCCGGAGTGCGGGAAGGAAGACCCTGACAACGGCGCGTTCAGCCCCGATGTTGAGGAGGAATTAGAGCGCTAGCGCTCTGCGTCCCCCGCGTTGCCTGCCGAATGGCGGGGGCCGCTGGCGCGGCCATGGCGTCGCCCGCTTTGGCGGCAGCGGCCTTGCCGTCGTCCATGACGATGCCCTCGCCGCTCATAAAGTAAAATAGCTCGGCCTCGCCAATGTGCTCCCCGCGAATCGCCGTCTATTCGTGTTCAGGGTTGGTTTCGTTCGTAGATCAGCCGAAGCCCTTTGAGTGTGAGCAAGCCATCGATAATGTCAATGGCGTTCGTATCCGAGGCGATTAGACGCGAGAGGCCGCCGGTGGCAATGACGCGGGCCTTTAGCATCTTCGTCTCTTCCTTCATTTTAATGACGATATGATTGACCTGGCCCACATAGCCGTAAAAAATGCCTGACTGCATGTTTGTCACCGTGCTCCGGCCCACGACAACCTCCGGCCTGACAATCTCCACGCGCGGCAGTTTGGCCGCGCCCATGACAAGCGCCTCCATGGAGAGCTTAAGCCCCGGGCATATGGCGCCCCCCATGAATTCCCCCCGCTCCGACACCATGCCAAATGTGGTGGCCGTGCCAAAGTCAATAAAAATGCAGGGCCCGCCGTACAGGGAGTATGCGGCGACCGCGTTTGCGATGCGGTCGCCGCCCAGTTCACGCGGGTTTTCATACCGGATATTAATGCCTGTTTTCACGCCCGGCACGACAAGCATGGGCTCCATGCCAAAGTATGTCTGGCACATGTGCTCCATGGTAAAATTGATAGACGGTACCACAGACGACATAATGATGCCCGTGACGCTTCCCATCTTCATGCCATTATGCGCAAACAGCGCGGCCAGCTTGATGCCGACCTCATCGCTGGTTGTCGCGATGTCCGTGTTCAGCCGCCAGTATTGGACAAGGGTTTCCCCGTCAAACACGGCTGTTTTGATGTTCGTGTTGCCAATGTCAAGCGTTAGTATCATTTACGCAACCTTTTTCTGGACTTGCCAGAGTGCTATGACCACTGGCGTGACGATGATCGCGGCCACCACCGACTCCGAACTGCCGGCAATCAGCCCTGTTCCGCCAATGACCGTGAGTACAGCCGTGGAGTCCAGCCCCGTGAGCGCATAGAATAGCAGCATCAGGCCAAGGTAGAGTATTGTATTGGTCAGCGACCCCGCCACCGCCGCAAACGGCAGCGCGGCCGCGTGGCGGTCCGCGCCTCTGGCGGCTGCGCGATACGCCGCGTGCGCCGAGACAGGCACCATGAGCCGGGGCGCGAAACACATAACAATGGCCAGAAGCGGGCTTTTGGCAACCAGCGCGGAGGCCAGCGCCGAGGGCGGCGTCAAGGTCAGCCCGAACGCGCTGAGCGTGCTGGCCAACCCAAAACAAGCGCCCAGAACCAGCCCGGTCTTGACGCCCAGCAGCACCGTCCCAACGATCACGGGAACGCAGAGAATGGTTACATTGATAAAGCCCAGCGGAATAAGGCCCAGCGGCGTCATGCCCAGCAGGAGGATCAGCGCGGCAAACATCGCCGCGAATGCCATGTTGGCAATAGCTTCCCTTTTCACAAAACCCCTCCGTTCAAGTTCCTTTGGATACCTGACGACAGCAGGGAAACGAAGAACCCTGTCCGGTTCATAGGATACCGGCTTGGATCAGTATACAAAAGAAGAGAGGGTTTGTAAAGAGAAAGCCAAAGGAAAGACGGAAGAGGAAATCACAAGGAAGTCGCAGCGCTATTCTATCAGGGGGGGCAACAGACAGCGCCCCCCTGGACTTTTCTACTTGTTTTCCGACGCAAGTTTCTCCGCACGCCGTGCTTCATTCCGCCTCTCCACCGCGTCGCGCAGCAGCGTATACAAAAGCGACGCTACCGGCACGCTGATGAGCATGCCCAAGATGCCCGCCATGTTGCCGCCAAGCATCACCGCGGTGAGCACCCATAGACCAGGCAGCGCGACCCGCTTGCCCACCACATGCGGATAAATAAGGTTATTTTCCACCTGCTGCAAAACAAACATAAAGACAATGAACCAAAAGGCCTGCAAAGCGCCTTGGTTTATCAAAATCAGGAGAGCGCCTACGACCAAGCCCACCAGCGCGCCGAAAATAGGGATGAACGCCGTGACGCCCACCAGCGCGGACACCATAGGCGCGTAAGGGAATCTTAAAATTTGCATACCGAACAAACAGAGCCCGCCCAAAATGGCGGCTTCCATAAACTGGCCGGTGAGAAAGCTGCAGAAGATGCGGTGGCTGAGCCTGCCAATGTCAAGCAGGGTATCCACCCGCTTTTCTGGCAGATAGGCGTACAGCACACGCTGTACCTGTGCGGAAAGCTTCTCTTTTTGACTCAATACATATACAGCCACCACAAACCCCGCCACGGTATTGAAAATGCCGGAGAAGATGGAAGAGGCCATGGAAAAGGTGCCCGCGAGCATACCATCCGCGCTCTTCTGAAGCCACTCAAGCACAGCGTCGCCAATCTTCACCCAATCAAGCCGAGGCATGTTCACCGCGTCCAGCGAGCGCCCATACCGCTCCATCACGCCCGTCATCCACTCATTTAGCCCTTCCAGAAAGAGCGGCGCCTGTTCTCCCAACTCCACAAACGTCCCTACCAATTCTGGTATCACCATGAATATTACGGAGAAGAGGATACCGATAGCGATGAACATGGTCAGCAGCAACGCCAAGGGCCGGCGCATACGCTCCCATCGGCCGCTCAAGCGCGCGTTCAGCGGACGGAACAGGCGCGTCTCTATAAAGCGCATGAGCGCACCCAAGATGAACGCAATGCTCAGTCCAACCACGAAGAACGCGATCATTCGCAGGGCAGCGCCCAGCGCGGTCCATACGGTGCCGATGTTCCACACCACGGCCAGCATCATGATCGCAAAGGCCACGATGATCACAATCGCCCGTACATTCCTCCGGCTCAGTTCCATAGCGCCTCCGTTGCTTGCATAGGATGACGCTAGTATACTTCCGCGAGGGGAAGCTTACTCATTAGGAGGTCACATCGCTATTCAACGATAAAATCTTCCGAATGAAAGTCGGTATAATAACGCCCTGCATGCGCCGTAAACTTGAGAACGCAATAATCGGGATCCGTGACACCCTTCGCGTAATACGTCGTGTCACCCTCCCGCCAAATCATCTCCTTGCTTGCCGCGTCCTCCAACACCTCCATCGTGCCCTTCAGCATCACGCCGCGAAAAAACCGTTTGTCACAGAAATAAATGCAGGCCAGTGGGTTTTTGCGGTATTGCGCCACCCGCATGGAGGAAGTATTGGTCGAAAAAAAGAAGGTTTTGATGCCCTCGCGCTTTCTTGGCGGCAGCATGGCCTTTGTGTTTGGGCATCCATCGCCATCCACCGAGCTTAGGAAGGAAACGCTTTGCTTGTCAACCAAATTGCCTATCGTCTGTTCCGCGTCTTTCATCATGCTATAAGCCTCCCAAAACTTTTCTTGCGTTCATCTTACAGTATGGGCCCCAAAAAGTATAGTACCCACATTTTTGTGGGTACTATACAGGGGCACTATTCGATAAAACCGTTCTCTTTTATGAGGTCCGCACCAACCCCCTGCAGAATCGTAATGGCTTCCAACAGCTTATGGCCGCGATCGGTCAAATCATACTCGACCCTCAGCGGATACTCCACAAAGGATCGTTTGGCGACAATGCCGTACGCGAGCAACTCTTTAAGCTGCTCCAGCAGCATCTTTTGCGTGATCCCTTTGATATCCTTTTCAAGCCGGGACAAGGACATCGTTCCTTTGCCAAGCTGCCACAAAATGATGGGCTTCCATTTGCCCTTGGTAACATCGTGAGCCAATTCCAGCGGGCAGGTATAGGCATCGCGGATTTTCATTCGATCCCTCCAGGCCGAAAACAACGTTACAGGCTAAACAGCAAATCCGCGTACGTGGGATAGGGTTGATATTCCGCGGCCAAGTGCGGCTCAATCTCATCGGCCACGGCCCGAAGGCGCGCCATCGCGGGCAGCACCTTGTCACGGCAATATGCCGCGGCACGCTGCGCCTCCGCGTGCTCCCGGCCTTCGGCCACCGCCTCATCAAGCGCCACAATCTGCCGGTACAGCCCGTCGCAAAGCTTCGAGAGCAGGGCGATGGTATTCTCCTCCGGCTCTGTGCTGAGCTTTTCAGACACGGCGCGTTTTTTCAGCGCCACGTCGCATAGCGCTTCCGTATACTTTTCAGCCGCCGGCAGGATCGCCTGGCGCGCCATATCCAGCATGGTCAGCGCCTCGATATGGATTGCCTTCCCATAGTTTTCGAGCAAGATCTCCTGGCGCGAACGCATTTCCGTCGGGGTGAACACATGATGCTTTTCAAACAGCGCGATGTTCTTTTCGTTTACAAAGCACGTCAGCGCGTCGGCGCTCGTTTTTAGGCTCAGCAGCCCGCGCCGCTCGGCTTCCTCCACCCACTCTGCGGCATAGTTGTTTCCGTTGAACAGAATGCGCTTGTGCCTCAGGATGCTGTCATGGATGAGCTTGCGAACCGTGGCCTGCACGTCTGCGGCTTCCTCCAGCGCGTCGGCAAAGGCACAAAACGATTCGGCCACAATGGTGTTAAGGATTATATTGGGTTCCGCCACGGATTGCGGCGCGCCCAGCATGCGAAACTCGAACTTGTTGCCCGTGAACGCAAAGGGGGAAGTGCGGTTGCGGTCGGTCGTATCCTGCGCGAAGTGCGGCAGCACACGCACGCCGGTTTCCACCTCGCTTTGACCGCCCGTGTCATAAGCGCCGCCCTGTTCGATGGAGGTGAGAATGGCCGTCAGCTCATCGCCCAGAAACATGGATACAATGGCCGGCGGCGCCTCATGAGTGCCCAGCCGGTGATCGTTGCCCGCCCCGGCGATGGAAACGCGCAAAAGATCCTGATGCTCATCCACCGCTTTGATAACCGCGCTGAGCACGAGCAAAAACTGCGCGTTGTGGTGTGGCGACTTGCCCGGTTCCAGCAAATTCTGTCCCTCGTCAGTCGCCAAGGACCAGTTGTTGTGTTTTCCGCTTCCGTTGACGCCCGCGAAAGGCTTCTCATGAAGCAAGCACGCCAGCCCATGGCGCTCCGCCACCTTTTTGAGCATTTCCATGATGAGCTGGTTGTGGTCCGTGGCGATATTCGCCGTGGTATAGACGGACGCCAGCTCATGTTGGGCCGGCGCCGTTTCATTGTGCTCCGTCTTAGCCGGCACGCCCAGCTTCCAAAGCTCCTCGTCCAGCTCGCGCATAAACGAAGCCACGCGCGGCTTGATGCTGCCAAAGTAATGGTCTCCCATCTCTTGGCCCTTGGGAGGCCTGGCGCCAAAGAGCGTGCGCCCCGTGAACACGAGGTCTTTGCGCTTCCGGAACATCGCCTTGTCCAGCAGGAAATACTCCTGCTCCGCGCCCACCATGGGGATGACGTTCTTGACCGTCTGGTTGCCCAGCACGCGCAGCACGCGCAGCGCCTGACGATTTAACGCTTCCATAGAGCGGAGCAGCGGCGTCTTTTTATCCAGCGCCTGGCCCGTATAGGAACAAAACGCCGTGGGGATGTACAGCGTGGCGTCTTTCAAAAAGGCGTAAGAGGTAGGATCCCATGCCGTATAGCCGCGCGCCTCAAAGGTCGCGCGAAGGCCGCCGGAGGGAAAGCTGGAGGCGTCCGGCTCGCCGCGCAGGAGCTCTTTGCCGGAAAACTCCAAAATGATACGGTCATGCCCGTCCGGCTTGATGAAGCTGTCGTGCTTCTCCGCCGTGATGCCTGTCATGGGCTGGAACCAGTGCGTATAGTGCGTGGCGCCGCGCTCCACGGCCCATTCCTTCATCGCGTTCGCGACCGCGTCAGCAATCTGCGGAGCGAGGGAGCGGCCGTTTTGCATGGTCTTTTGAAGCGCCTGATAAACCTCCTCCGGCAGTTTCTCGCGCATGGCCTGGTCGCCAAAGACCATGCTTCCGAAGGTTTCGATGATCCTGTTTTTCATAGCCACACTCCTCATCTTGGTAATTGGCAGTATAGCGTGGGGGGTGGCGTTCGTCAAGACGGTTGCGCGCGTGCGGCACGCGCAGGGATGCGCGGTGAACTTCACAGGTTGCTTTACGAGCGGCCAAAGGTTGGTGAAAATTTCAACACGATTGCGCGCGGACTTTCATTGGGTTTTCCGTTGCGCATGCGCATGCGGTCGCCCCGGCGTTTTCATCATTGCTTGCAATGCATGGCGCCTTGATATATAATCCCATCTTTGACAGTTAGCGTGCAAACAACGCGCCGAAACCCTTGAA
>JGI20171J29575_12612654_pt1 | contig 23275 bp, 21 predicted proteins | sample TergutNc150P4_FD_29575 | JGI IMG/M metagenome (IMG submission 29575)
TTTTCCTTTTTTGTTATTGCCGCTATAATTGTAATTGTTCGCTTAACCGGAAACGCCATTGGCTGGGGATTTCAATTTCAGCATCCTGCATATATAGCGACAATGGCTTTGGTCATTATGGTTTTCGCTATGAGCCTTTTGGGAATTTTTGATATATGGATACCTGGCAATTTAGGGAAGCATTCAAAAAGTTCCTTTGCGAACGGAATTTTGCTAGTTCTTTTGTCCACTCCTTGTTCCGCGCCCTTTTTAGGCACGGCGGTGGGCTTTGCCTTTTCAACATCCATTCCAAAACTATTTGCAATTTTTGCCTCTATTGCAATAGGATTGTCTTTGCCATACATAATTCTAGGCATATTCCCGCAATGGACAAAAAAGATGCCAAGACCAGGGCAATGGATGGAAATATTAAAGCAGTTTTTGAGTTTTCCAATGCTACTAACTGTGGTTTGGTTGGTTTGGATTTTCGCCCACGAAACAAGCATAGAGATTTCCGCAAAATTAGGCGTATTCTTGTGCGTAGCCTGCTTTTTCGCATGGCTCTCCGGCATAATAGCCAAGCCCGGAAAGCCGTGGCGGAATTTTGCCGTTTTATGGCTAATTTTTATTATCATATACATATTCTCCTGGAACCTCTGGATCAACCCGCAAAAAAGTGAATTAGATGAGCATTGGCTTTCTTTTTCTCAAAAAAGGCTAGATAGTTTGCAAAACGAAGGCTTGGCGGTTTGGGTTAATGGCTCGGCAGACTGGTGCATAACTTGCAAGATGAATGAGAAAGTATTTGAGAGCGAAGCAGTTAAAAAGGCTTTTGAGGAAAAGAATGTGGTAAAAATGCGAGCGGATTACACTGGACCCAATGAGGAAGCGTTGAAGTTCTTTGAGGTTTATGGGCGCAGCGCGGTTCCGTTTGATTTGTTTATAAGTTCTCAGGGGGAGGCGGTTTTGATGAGTGAGATTCTTACGGAAGAGGCGGTTGTGGGGGTGTTGGGGGGGATGGATTGATGGAATTTATATGGTTTGAAAACTTTGTGGCAAGATTTGGCATATAATATTTAAGCGAGTTGACTTCATTTGTCCAAGAAGTATAATCTATGACCGGATCACGTTGTACGGATTCCGAAATTGTCTGCACATGAGAGTTTATTTTGTCTATTAACCGTTGGCTTAGAAATTGGTCATTCAGAAACTGTTTGCCGAATTTCACATAGCGGTCCCAGAAAACGGCAGCCATAAGTTTGGTTAGTTTGTCGCAGTTGGGAGGTTTGACAAACATATTACTCCAAACCGGGTGCCCTTCGCAGTTTATCGGAGTTTCGTTCCATTGAGGTATTTTGTAAAGTTCAAAGACTGGATCAACTTCAGGAAAAGAACTATCCATATCCCAAGGAACAAGCCATATTTTTCCGCCTACATTTTCTTCTTCGTAAATATAAAAATTATGGTTACTGCATTTTAATGCGGTAATATCACTACAGTACCACATTCTAATGCCATCCCAGTTATTAATGGCTACATTCACCGCCATATAGCGTAAAAAATAGTAGAAATTCATATAAGGAGAGAGATTTTGCTCAAATGTTTTCTCGTCTGAAGCCTGAATCGCATTGTAATATGATACCATTCTCTGTACGTTTGCATTTTCTATCGGGTCATCATTGGTTTTTAGACTATCTAAGTAATATTTTTTATCGGCGGAATGTGGCCATATTTCCTTGTAAAGATTTCCGTCTCCGTATTCTGGCCATCTTGATTTGGTAAACCTGCCATCAATATCTTCCACTGCCAGAAAAAGCCCTACAAGTCTATCGTTGACATATACATTTGCATAAGATGTTCTCGGTGCGTGGATTCCCATTTCCCTATACAATTCATAAGCTAGCATATCATGCATCTTCGTGTTGTCGTGGTTCATTGAGTGCAAATTAATTTTCTTCATACCGAAAAACCGCTTATCTTTATCATACTCTGTAAACTTCACATTATAGGATATTTTTTGGCATATTCTGCCGAGGGTATCAAAACATACCAAGAGAGTATAGGCCCCCTTATAGCGAATCCCTACGGCTCCGTAAACTCTACCATCAAAAACCATATCTGCCTGTACATATTTTTCTTTCTTCATTCCTTGAGTATCCAAATATGCTGAATCGTCTGGACTGATTGTAAAGCGGTATTCACGTACTTTTGACTGGTCAAAAACAAAACTTCTATCGTCTGGCTTGAGTGATACGTGTATATTGGTGTTAGGGCTGGCTATGTTGATATCTTTGGGATAGTAGTTGTCGTGACGAAAAATAAGCTGCTCCGAAGAGGATAAAACCTGAGCAGTCTTAGTGGAACGTACACCACTACGCAATCCATTTTCCCCACGCAATTCCAGCAGGTAAATTCCCATCGCCAAAGAGGGTAATTCAATGACCTTTGAGGGCGGAATCTGAACTGTTAAGACCTTTTTGCCGTTAATTGTGTAAATGGACGCAGAATTTGCCCACGGAGTGGAGTTTAAGTCAAGGTGTTTATGTAAATTCCACTGTATTCTCATAATTTGTGTTTTTGACGCTGACCCTGAGGGTTTAATTGAAGTAGGGTTTGACCCTGAAAAGGTAAAATTGCCATTTTTGTCCGTGCGAGCATAGAATTCCGAATGACCCAACGAAACTAAAACATCTTCTACTGGATTCCCATTTGTTTGGTCAACTACAGTACCGCTGTATTCCTGTGCCGTTACAAAAAAGGCTCCGCTTAAAACAAAACTTATAACAAAACGCAAATCCGTTAACTTGAACATAAATGTAGTTTAAATATAGTAAAACATTTTGGATAATGCAAAATTGTATTTTTTTAGGTAAATTTTACTATATTTAGCTAAATGTTTAATGTTAGGGTTAATTTTTCTCGCTTTAGCGAGCAAATTCTTTGTTTAAAGCTTCTGTTAGAGGCTTGTTTTTTGATGGAGGTGGGGTGAAGCATATTTTCATAATAGGCTCTAAAGGCTTGCCTGCTCATCACGGCGGCTTTGAAACATTTGTTGAAAATCTGACTGCAAAAAAGAAAAATGAAAATATACAATACCATATTTCCTGCTTGAATTCTGCCGAAAAAACCTTTAAGCATAATGGGGCAAATTGTTTTGGCATTAATGTTCCGAATTGGCTTGGTAGTGCTAAAGCTGTTATTTATGATATTCTGGCACTAAGAAAATCCATCCGATTCATAAAACAGAACAATTTTCAAAATTCAGTAATTTACATTCTTGCTTCCCGCATAGGTTTATTCATTTCTTTGCATAAAAAACAATTGAAAAGTTTGGGAATAAAATTGCTAATAAATCCGGACGGTTTGGAATTCAAGCGAAAGAAATACAATTGGCTTATCAGGCGCTATTGGAAAATATCGGAAAGATATTCTGTAAAAAACGCGGATTTGGTTGTTTGCGATTCAAGAGAAATTCAAAAATATATTGAAAATGAATATGAAAAATTTAAACCAAAAACAAAATTCATAGCTTACGGAGCAGATTTAGCGAAATCTCAAATAAGCGATGATGACTTGGAATTGCAAAACTGGTATAGCAAGAACAATATAAGACCGTATGAATTTTATTTGGTTGTTGGCAGAAATATTCCAGAGAATAATTTTGATACTATAATCAGCGAATTCAATAAAAGCAATTCACAGAAGAAACTTGTTATAATCAGCAATATTAAGCACCAATTTAAAGGCAAGACTATTTTTGCCGGAGCTTTATACAATCAAGAACTACTGAGGAAAATCAGGGAGCAAGCATTCGGATATATTCATGGACATAGCGTAGGTGGCACAAATCCCTCTCTTTTGGAAGCTATGGCAAGTACAAAGCTGAATTTGCTTTTTGATATTTGCTTTAATAGGGAAGTTGGAAAGAACGCAGTTTTATATTGGTCAAAGGAGAAAGGCAGTTTGGCGAAATTGATTGATGAAGCGGACAAGATGCAGGAACAGGAGATTGAGGATTTGGGGAATTTGGCGAAAAGCAGAATAGAAAAGGAGTATAGTTGGGAGATGGTTGTGGGAGAGTATGAGGAATTATATGGGCAATAATATTAGAACATTGCAACTTGTAGAACTTGATATTTTGAATGAAATTGTTGCTATATGTGATGCCAATAATCTCAAATACTTTATCATAGGTGGGACATTTTTGGGTGCTATTCGTCATAAAGGCTTTATTCCTTGGGATGATGACATAGATGTTGCAATGCCTAGAAACGATTTTGAAAGATTTTTGAATATAGCAGGCAGCAAATTGCCTAAACATATAAAAATTGAAAATTTTATCACTAATCCCGAATTCCAATATTATATAACAAGAGTACAAAATACAAACACGAAAGTTATAGAAAAACGAATAGGCAATGCTCAAAGATTGACTCATGCTTCCGTTGATATTTTTCCCATAGATGGAACCCCCAATAATAAATACTTGAGAAAATGGTATTATTTTAAAGTACTTACGCATAGAATGTTGATGTCGCTTTGCTATAAGGATAGCATTGACAGAGAAAGAAAACGCAGTTTTAAGGAAAAGATTTTTTTGAAAATTATGGAAAAATTACCTATAGAGAAGTTTTTTAATGCCACCAAAGAAAAACAGAAAATTGATAAACTTTTGAAAAATCAAAAAATTGACAATTCAACCTTCATAGGAACTATTATGGGAGCCTATAGAACAAGGGAAATTGTGCCAAAAGAATATTTTGGCGAAGGAACCTTTTATGAATTCGAAAAATTTAAATATAGAGGTCCTTTTATGTATAATGAATATTTAACTCATATATATGGCGATTATATGAAAATTCCTCCAATAGAATCTCAAAAAAATCATTACGAAATTGTTGAATTAAATGGAGAAAAAATATGAAACGAGTTATTACTTACGGAACTTTTGATTTGCTGCATTATGGGCATATAAATCTTTTGCAAAGAGCAAAGGCTTTGGGTGATTATTTGGTTGTGGCTTTGTCCACTGAAGATTTTAATAAAAATTCAAAAAACAAAGTTTGTTATTTTAGCTATGAAAAGAGAAGGCAAATGCTGGAAGCAATTCGCTATGTAGATTTGGTAATTCCAGAGGAAAACTGGGAACAAAAGAGTGAGGATGTTAGGTTATATAAAATAGATACTTTTGTGATGGGAGATGATTGGAAAGGCAAGTTTGATTTTTTAAAAGATTTGTGCGAAGTCGTTTATCTAGAAAGAACCCCAGAAATTTCAACAACTCAAATAAAGGATGATTTTAATGTTTAAGCATTTTAAGAAACAAGGTGGTTTAAAGTTTGTTTGTTATTTGATAAAAGCAAGAGTTTTTCTTTTTTCTACAATGGAATTATTTTTATTGGGTTTTTCCCAAACGGCTTTAGAAATTTTGCGATTGACAATACAATTAAAAATAAAGAATAAATTGCAGAGAAAATATAAATATGTTTTAGAGAAAATGCCAGATAATATTCTGCAAAATGAACGTTCAAATAAAGTTTTTGTATGCTGGCTCCAAGGTTTTGAAAACGCTCCGCTCATTGTAAAAAAATGTCTTAGCTCTGTGAAAAAATATTTGACAGAATATGAGATAGTAGAATTAGATTCAAACAATTTATTTGACTATGTTTCTTTTCCGAATTATATAATTGAAAAACGGAATAAAAAAATAATAAGTGATACTCATTTTTCTGATTTGATAAGGCTTGAACTATTGATAAAATACGGTGGAATATGGATGGATGCAACGGTTTTGTGTACAAGCCCAAATATTCCTAAATATATTACAGATTCTGATTTATTTTTGTATCAATGTTTAAAACCAGGCAAAGATGGACATGCCATTGCAATTTCTAGTTGGTTTATCTCTGCGAAAACAAATAATATACTTTTGATTGCAACAAAAAACTTGCTTTATGAATATTGGAAAAAAAGTAATTTTATGATAGATTATTACTTATTACATATATTTTTTGAGATAGCAAGCAATAAATTTAGAGAAGAAAGAAAAAAAATTCCGAAAATTTGCAATTCAATTCCACATATTTTATTGCTTGAATTTTTTGATAATTATGATGATAAGCGGTTTGAGCAAATTAAAGATTTAACACCATTTCATAAATTGAGCTATAGATTTAGCGAAGAACTATTAAATAAAAATGGAACTTTTTATGATCTTCTTACAAAATTAGGTTGAGGTTATGAGAGGAAATTATGAATATTTTAGTAGATGCTCATGTTTTTGATAATGGTTTACAAGGGACAACTTCTTATATTAAAAATCTTTACAATATCATCGTAGATTTTCCGAATATTCAAATTACATTGTGCGCCAATGATATAAATAATTTGAAAAATATTTTTACTAATGAAAAATTTAAATTTATTACTTTAAAAACCAAATCTAAAATATGGCGGCTTTTTTACGAATTTCCAAGAATCATAAAAAAAGAAAAATTTGACTTTGCGCATTTTCAATATATCGTGCCTATGAAAAAAGAATGTATATATATAAATACAATTCATGATATTCTTTTTTTAGATTTTCCTGATTATTTTAATTTATTTTATAGAATTACAAAAAGATTCTTGTTCAAATTATCGGCGAAAAAATCAGACATAATTTTTACAGTTTCACAATTTTCAAAAAATTGCATTGCAGAAACCTTTTCAATTCCAAAAGACAAGATACATATTTTGCCAAATGCAGTTCAAGTTTCAAAAATATCAAGCATAGATGTAAAAGAAAAATATGGTATTAGGAATTTTATTCATTATGTTGCTCGCTTTGAACCAAGAAAAAATCAAATTGGATTGCTGAAAGCTTATTTAAACAGTGATTTACCCAATAATTATGATTTGGTTTTTATAGGAAGAAAAAAAGACAAAATAGAGAAAAAATATTATGAGAAATTCGTAAGAACAATTCCATCTGACAAGAAGAAAAATATTCATATATTTGAAAGCTTAAGTGATGAAGAATTGATAGCTTTTTACAAGCAATCATCTTGCTTTGTATATCCATCTTTTGCCGAAGGTTTTGGCATTCCTCCAATTGAGGCAGGTGTTAATTGCTGCAAGGTACTTTGTTCGAATCAAACCGCTATGGCTGATTTTGATTTTTTTAAGTATACATTTAATCCTAATAATGAAAATGAATTACAACAAAAAATATTAGAGGTCTTGAATGACAATGAATATCCATTTGAAAATACTAAAAATGAAATTATGAAAAAATATAATTTAAATGATATAGCAAGTTATTTTTACAATATTATCGCGGGGAAAAATGATTCCTAAAATTTTACATTATTGCTGGATTTCTGAACATATTCCAGAAAATATTTCCAAATATATCCAAAGTTGGAAACATTTTATGCCAGATTATCAAATAATTAAATGGGATTTATCCAATTTTGATATTTCTAAAAGTGATTGGGTCAGAGAAGCTGTGGAAAAAGAGAAATGGGCTTTTGCCGCTGATTATATTCGTTTGTATGCGGTATACAATTACGGTGGAATATATTTAGATTCCGATGTTGAAGTATTAAAATCATTCGATGATTTATTAGATATGCCATATTTTTTAGGAACAGAAAAACCTTTAATTTCCCCTTTGTGGCCAGAACCAGCCGTTTTTGGAGCGGAGCCAAAATGTTATTGGATCAGAGATTTACTGGATTATTACAAAGATAGACATTTTATTGTAAAGAATAATAAGTTATCAACTACAACATTGAATTTTTTTATACACAATATTTTAGAGAATAAATATGGTTTAAGTAAAATACAGAATAAAGAAGATTTTGATAGAGAAAACAAAAAAATACAATTGCTTCCAGATGATTATTTTAGTCCGAAGAATGGTGATACTAAAGAAATTTTAATCACAAATAATACATATTGTATTCATCACTTTACAAATTCGTGGGTAACTCCTTTTATGATTTTTAAGACTAAAATTGCTAGAATAATAGGTCGTAAAAATTTTAACAAAATTAAGAAAATATTGAAATTAGGAAATTATGAAGGATTATGAATAAAGTTTTTCTTATGAGGTTGTTATAAATGCCTAAAATTAGCATAATAATTCCAGTTTATAATACTGAGAAATATCTAGAAGAATGTTTAAATTCTGTTATTTTGCAAGATTTGCATAATTGCGAAATTATTCTCATAAATGACGGATCAAAAGACAATAGTTTGACTATTTGCAAAAAATTTGCAGAGCAAGATAATCGTATAGTTATTATTGATAAAGAAAATGGAGGAGTGAGTTCTGCAAGAAATGCAGGTTTAGAACGAGCAACTGGTGAATACATTACTTTCGTTGATAGTGATGATTGGATTGATAAATCTATTTACAGTTCTATTTTCGAAAAATTCGGAGAACAATTTGATGCAGCGATATCAGGTATTATGTTTAAAGGATTGAAGGAAGAAAAAGAAGATAATTCCTTCTTGGAAGATGAGTATGTGGACGATTCTATTAAAATGAATTTAATGCCAAGGCTTTATTTTTACGGAAAAGGCTTTCAAAAAAAACCTGTTGCTGGTCACACCTACGGCATTATATTTAAAAAAGATTTAATAGGTGAAATTAAATTTTTAACAGGAGTGAGATATGCTGAAGATTTGCTATTTTGTTTAATGTGTTTGCATAGAGCAAAAAAAGTTGTTGTTAATAAAAGTTATCATTATTTTTATAGAAGAAATATTGGTTCTACAACTGAAAAATATATTGATAATCTTGACCGTGATATAGAGATAGTTGGTCAGAAATTGGAACCTTTATTTTCAGAGGTATTGGAAAAATACGGAATGTTTATAAATGTGAATTATTTGCATATTATTTCTTTTACTAAAAACTTGGCTTGTAGCAAATCAATTTTTTTCTGCATTAAAAAATTAAAAGAATGTTTAAATAAAGAATTTTTTTCGTACACAATAAATCAGGTAAATCCTGAATTATTAGATATTTGGCAGCGATATTTATTGTTTTTAATGAGGCGTAATATATTTTTCTTGTTCTTCTTTTCTTACAAAATTAGGTTAAGGTTATGCCGATTTATATAGTTATATATTTTGCTTTATTCTTTATTTTATTGACAGAGCGTGGAAAGGGAGTTTAAATATGTTTAATATATTGATGATATCTTATAGAGACATTAATGGCAAAAGTTCTGGTGGCTTGCAAGTTTTGCAACGTAATTATAACGCCTTGCGTTGTAAAAATTCTATTGTATATTTCAATTTATTTGATTATTATAAAATATCGGTATTGTCAAAAAGGATGAATCTTCTTTTCGGTAGATATTATGCTTTGAGTAATGATAATGAACAAAAAGTCTTAAAATTATGTGAAAATATGGATTTTGTGTGGATAGACTCGGCACAATATGGAAGACTTGCTAAAATTATCAAGCAAAAATATCCGTTAAAAAAAATCATAACATTTTTCCATAATTGCGAATATGAATATATAAAACAAGAATATCCGTATAATTTAGTTCGGCAATATATAATCAAAAAAAATGAGGAGTGGGCATGTAAATATTCGGATAAAATAATAGTGCTCAATGGAAACGATAAACTTGCAATTCAAAGACTCTATGGCAGAATTGCCGATGCCATTATTCCTATTAGTTTTTCGGATAAGTTGATAAAATTTTCTAAAGAAGAAGTTTCCAACACTCCTATGGCTCTATTTTTGGGAAGCAATTTTTATGCCAATATTCATGGTATAAAGTGGTTTATAGAAAAAGTATTGCCTTTTGTGAATATAAAACTCAAAATCATAGGTAAGGATATGAACAAGGCTAATTTACCGAAAAGCGATAAATTGGAAATTATTGGCTATGTTGAAAATTTGGATGAAATTATGCAAAATGCTGATTTTATGATTTTTCCAATTTTTCAAGGTGGCGGCATGAAAGTAAAAACTTGCGAAGCATTGATGTACGGAAAAAACATGATTGGCACGAGTGAGGCGTTTAGGGGTTATGAAGTTGATTTCGAAAAAGTCGGAGCAAAATGCGAAACGGCAGAGGAGTTTATCAAATCAATAAATGAATTTCCAAAAAAATTTATTAGCAAATTTAATGAATATTCTAGGAATGTGTTTTTAGAGAAATATTCAAATGACGTGGTATTTAAACAATTTACCGATTTGTTTGGAGAGCAATTCAATTAAAGGGGGTTAATGTTATGTCTAATATAAAGAAAATATTGAAAACGTTAAGAAGGGTAGATTGGAATTTATTGAGTTTTATTTATTTTATATATTTTAACTTTTTTAGAAAAAATACTGTTCGTGTAAGCAAAATAGCATTATTTTTGGTAGATAAGAATTGTGTTTTAAATATTCATAAAGAAGCAAAAATAATTTTAAATGGCATTTTTATTATGGGTGCAAAACCTAATTCTAAAATAAATAATATGAAATTACAAAGTGAATTAACATTGAAAAAGAATAGTGAAATTCATATTAAAAACGCCTTTTTTATTAATCATGGTTCAAGAATAGTGGTTTTTGAAAATGCAAAAATAGAATTCGGAGGCGGTTTTATCAATACTAATGCATCCATTGGTTGCAAAGAACAAATAATTATTGGCAATGACTGTGCGATTGCCGATTATGTAGTTATTATGGATACAGATTTTCATGAGATTCTATCGCCTAATTACAAATCTACGAAACCTATAAAAATTGGAAATCATGTTTGGATTGGTAATGGTTGCAAGATTTTTAAAGGAGTTAACATTGATGATGGTGCGGTAATTGGTGGAGGAAGTATAGTTGTGAAAAATATTCCAAAAAAAACAATGGCTGCGGGTAATCCTGCAAAAGTTATTAGAGAAAATGTTGAATGGAAAAGTTAAGAAGGAAAGGAAAATATGAACTTATTTCACTTGATATATTTGCCAATCTTATTGTATGCTCTCAAGAATTATCACAGAGCTTTTCTTTTATATGCAATCATAAGACCACTTCTTAATTTTCAGATACTTTTGTACTCTGAGTCTGGTATACCGCAAATTTTTTTGGAAACATTTATGAATACCTTTATGCTTACGTGCGTTTGTTGCAATTATATTATCAATAAACCTCAAAATTCCATTAGCTTTCCACTAAAGCAAGTATTTTTTGTTTATACGATTGTAATGTGTGCTTCATGTTTAGTTTCTACAATGGCTTTATCTCAAGAAATATCAATAATATATCAAACAACCTTGAATGGTTTTGTTTATATTTATTTATTATGGAGAGAATTAAAAACGGAGCAAGATATTAAATTCTATATAAAAGGTGTAATGATATTTTCTTGTTTCGTTATGATATATGGTTTCTTTGAATTATTAAATAAGGGCGACAATCCTTTATTGTTATATGAGGGGATTTTGAACCCTAAGAATAAAATAGTATCTGGAGCTGCAGATGAAATAATAGACTCCTATCGTGGCATAAAGGTAAGATCCATCTTTTTTTCTAGTTTGGGATACGGGGCTTATATATCAGTTGTACTTCCGTTTTTCTATTACATAGATATCCAATATAAAAGAATATGGGATTCGACAAAATGGAAGAAAATTATTTTTATGAGTGCTTTGTTATTGGCTTTATTATCTGCCCAAGGCAGAGGAGCTATATTGGCTTGCATAATTTCATTGTTGTTTTTACTTAAATTCAAAAATATATTACGTATTTCTCTATTTTTACCTTTTTTTATCATTTTATTTCGCGGTATGATTTTTCAATCTCTAGGAGTAATTCTTTCTATTTTTATTCCAGATAAACAAATTGAGGCTGGTGGTTCTAGTATGACAATGAGGTTAATGCAATTTGCACTAACAATCCAAGTATGGGAAAAAAGGCCTTGGCTTGGGTATGGTCCTCAAGGAGCAAGTCATTGGATAGAACAAGATATAGGATTATTAGGTATGGAGAGTATATGGCTTAAAGTGTTAGTTAATTTTGGGATAATAGGTGTATTTTCACAAATATATTTATATTGCTCAACGATAAAATTAGGCATTGGGAAATCTAAACGTTATGTTATAGGTTCTTTACTTGCTTGGATAGCTTTGGAAACTACAACTGTATCATGGGGCTTTGACCAATATATATCATTTTTTATAGGTTTCATTCTAATAGCATATCGTTTGGAGTTATTGAATTTCAAGGGAGAAAAAACGTGAGAAAAATTAAAATGTATTTGGTTTTTAGAGCTTTCTTAATGCGTTATGTCTTGAACAGGATAATTGCTTTTGTTCCAAGTTGGTTTATTCGCAGAAGCTATATGAAATTCTTAGGAGCGGAAATAGGTAATCATTCACGTATAGATATGGGTGTTTATTTTAAAGATATTAGAAAAAATTTAAAAATCGGAGATTATGTCCATATAAATCAAGATTCCATTTTTCTTTGCAGTGGTGGTATAGAAATAGGAAATAACGTTTCTATTTCGTATAGAGTTGGATTATTTTCAGATGAGCACGATATTCAAAGTTCAGATTTTGCATACATAAGTAGTAAAATAAAAATAGAGGATTATGTTTGGATAGCAGCAAATGCTACAATTTTGAGTGGGAAAAATGGAATTACAATAGGTAAGGGAGCTGTCGTATGTGCTGGGGCAATTGTAACAAAGAATGTTGAACCTTTCTCCATAGTAGCGGGCGTTCCTGCTAAAGTAATTGGAAAAAGGAAAGAAAACTTAGAATATTATCCATTGAAAGGTATTTTTGCGGGGTTTATGTGAAAGTAATAAGTTATCATTTTAACATAGGTTATGGCTGGGTTATGCAAGCCTTTGCCTTGCAAAAGTATTTGGCTTTTAACGGATATTCCGTAAAACATTTGAAATTGTTTATGCCAAGTAATAATTATGTTTTAGAGCAGAAAAAGAAAGAATATCCGTTATTTATATGGAAACCTATTGCCGTTCTGAGGAAAATAAAATATATTTTGTTAAATTTATTTTATTATAAAAAATTATTTGATAAGGCAAATATAAAATTTACTAATAATTTTTCAATGGATAAAGACAGTTGTTTTATAGTAGGCAGTGACCAGATATGGAATCCCAATTTTATTAAAAATATGGAAAAGATTTATTTTTTGGAGTTTAACGACTCCGCGAAAAAAATCTCTTACGCTGCCTCACTCGGAATGTCAAAATGGCCCAAAGAATTTGAGCAAAAAATTTTGCCTTGGCTTGAAAAATTTGATTCCATAAGCGTTAGAGAAGAATCTGGAGCGAAATATTTACGAAACTTGGGTTTGGATGCGGTTTGTGTATGTGATCCGACTGTTTTACATAGTGGCGATTTTTATCGCAAAGAATTTAATGTAGGAAAAAAATTAGAATATATCAATGAGAAATTTGTATTCAAGTACTTTTTGAGAGGTGTAGTTTCTCAAATAGATGGAATAAAGAACATAATCGTTGATTTTCAAAATAAGAAAACAATGGTAACCGTTTCGCGATGGCTTTCTTTAATAGATAATTCTGAATTTGTCCTAACGGACTCTTTTCATTGTGTCGTATTTTGCATTCTATTTCACAAGCCATTTGCAGTATTTGCGAACAATTCAAAGCAACTAAATGAAATGAATGATAGATTTTTAACAATTCTTGGCAGAACAAATTTAGAATACAGAATTCTGCAAGGTAACGAAACGGAGGAGCAGATTTTGAAAATAGTAAAGAAGGAAATTGACTGGGAGCAAGTGGATAGAGTTTTGGAAGAATGGCGAAATTATAGTAAAAAATGGTTGATGGAGGCAATAGCAAAATGAAATACGCACCTATTTTAATAACAACGCTTTGTAGATATTCCAAATTTAAGCAATGTTTGGAATCGCTTTCCGCTAATCCTTGGGCAAAATATACAACTGTTTATATTGCTCTAGATTACCCTTTTAAACAGGAACATTGGGATGGCTATAAAAAAATAATAGAATTTCTCTCTGGGAAATTTGATTTCGAAAAGATTATCATAATAAAAAGGGAAAAAAATTTTGGTCCATATAAAAATTTTACTGATGCACTAAATGAAATTTTTAGTGAATATGATAGAATAATTATATCGGAAGATGATAATGTTTTTTCGCCGAATTTTTTGGAATATATGAATAAATGCCTTGACAGATATGAATTTGATATGGAAGTTTCTTTTGTTTGTGGCTATATGTATCCCGAAAAAATTTATTTCAATAAAAATACAGTATTTAAAAATAGCAGTTTTTTCGTTGCATGGGGATGTGCACTTTGGAGAGATAAATATGTTATCATAGAAAAAATGCTATGTGATGAAAATTTTTACAAAAATCTCCTTTCTTGGAATAGAATGATTCCATTATTATTAAAAAAACCTAAAATATTTCGATGGATAATGCAATTAAATAGTAGTGAATGTTGGGTGAACGATTGTACGATGTCAATATATTTAAGTGTTCAAAACAAATTTGCTGTTTATCCGGTAATTTCGAAGGTTAGAAATATAGGTAGTGATATAGAAGGGGTAGGCATGAAAGACTGTTTTAAATACTATGAACATCTTAACAATCAATATATTGACACTGAGTATTCATTTGAATTGTTAGAAGATGAATCTTTTTCCAAGATAAATGATAGATTATTTAACAAGATGGGAAAATATTCTTATATTGATATGAAACGATTACCTATTTTTAAACAGTTTGTAAGGTTTTTTCTATATAAAATCTTTGGACGTAAGTTAAGAAAAGGAATAGGTGGTTATAATCTATATTTACATGGGAGTCCGGAAAACTATTTTAAACATTAACACAATGAATTTTAACCATCTCAAAAAACTATCCAAACAAAATAACAAGGATTTTCCTGTTATTCGTATTGCCCTTTTGGGCGACACAGCCACGCAACTTTTGGCTACGGCAATAAGAGGAATGGGACAAGTTCGCAATTTTAACATAGATCTTTTTGAAGCCGATTTCAACCAAATAGAAATGCAATTTTTTGATAAAAATTCAGAATTGTATAATTTTAACGCGGATTTTGCGATTGTGTTTCAAAGTTCGCACAAATCTTTGAATAAAACGGATTTGTTGAATGACAGGTTAAATTTCATCAATTCGATTTTGGAAGTTTACAAGGGAAAAATAATTTATTTCAATTATGCAGAAATCGATGATTCCGTTTGGGGCTGCTTTGCGAATAAAACGCAGAATTCCATTCTAAACCAATTGCGCCGCTTGAATGTCGCTTTAATGGATTTGGCTACAGAAAATCCTAATTTGCATATTTTGGATATAGCAAGCATTCAAAATAAATATGGCAGAAATTTTATGTTTTCTCCGGCGATTTACGCAAGCACAGAAATGGTGCTTTCCATAGACTGCCTGCCTATAATTACATCTCGAATATTTGACATAATATGTGCAAGCAGAGGAAATTTCAAAAAATGCGTAGTTTTGGATTTAGACAACACTTTGTGGGGTGGTATAGCGGGCGATGATGGTTGGGAAAATTTAAAATTAGGTCATGGACTTGGCATAGGAAAGATTTTTGTTGAGTTTCAGGAATGGCTGAAAAAACTGAAGGAACGTGGGATAATTTTGGCAGTATGCTCAAAAAACAGCGAAGATATAGCAAAAGAAGTTTTTGAGAGACATCCAGAAATGGTTTTGAAGCTGGACGATATTTCGGTTTTTGTAGCTAATTGGGAAAACAAAGCGGATAATATTTGCTATATTCAACAAATGCTCAATATAGGCTTTGATTCTTTTGTTTTTTTAGATGATAATCCGGCAGAGCGCGAAATTGTCCGCCAAAATTTGCCTGCTGTTTGTGTTCCTGAACTTCCGCGAGATCCGGCTGAATGGCTTGAATTTCTGTATGGCGAAAATTTGTTTGAAACAGCTAGTTATTCCGAGTTAGATAAAAATCGTACTGAACAGTATAAGATACAGGCAAAGCGTGAAGAGGCTAGGGGCAAATTTACAAATGAGAGTGATTTTTTAGAAACGCTGGAGATGGAATGCGAAACTGCCGGTTTTACAAAATTCAATATTCCCAGAGTTGCACAGCTTTCGCAACGAAGCAATCAATTCAATTTAAGAACAGTTAGATATACGGAAACGGAACTTGAGGGTTTGTCAAATGATGATAATTACAAAAATTTTGCTTTTTCTCTTAAAGACAAATTCGGAGACAATGGTTTAATCGCGGTAGTTGTTTTGCAAAAACAAGGCAAAAAGCTCTTCATAGAAAATTGGTTTATGAGTTGCAGGGTGCTGAAAAGAGGGATGGAAAATTTTACCCTGAACACTATTGTTAAATATGCGAAAGAAAGTAATTTTGAGGAGATTATTGGCGAATATTTACCTACGGCGAAAAATAAGATTGTGGAGAATCATTATCAAGATTTGGGATTTGCTTCGCTTGGCAATGGAAAGTTTGAATTAAAAGTATGTGATTATGCGAAAAGGGAATGTTTCATAGGAGAAGCAATATGACACAGCAAGAAATTATAAGTCAGGTGCAAGAAATTTTCTGCGATGTTTTAGACATTGCAGATATTACGTTGACAGAAACTACAACATCTGTGGATATTGAGGAATGGGATAGTTTATCCCATATACAATTAGTAGTTGCCATAGAAAAGCATTTTGGCATAAAATTTACCAGCGAAGAAATTTTGGAATGGCAGAATGTTGGCGATATGATAAATTCAATAAAGGGAAAACTTTAATGGAGCAAATAGTAGAGAAGGGAAAATGCGTAGGTTGTGCAGTTTGTCGAGATACTTGCAACAAAAAAGCTATTGAGATGCAAGCTGATAGCGAAGGTTTTGCTTATCCCAAAATAGATTCACAAAAATGCTCAGATTGTGGATTGTGCCGAGATGTTTGCCCAGCTTTAACGTCTTGCAAAACAGCCTCTGCTTTCAAAATTCCGTTGATTTATGCCGCAATGCACAAGGATTTGGACACTCGCAAGGCAAGTACAAGCGGCGGGTTGTTTTCTGCTCTGGCAGAGTATGCCTATTCCCAAAATATGGCTGTTGGCGGTTCCGCATGGACACAAGATTTTTATGCGAAGCATTTCATATCCAGCAACAGAGAGGATTTGGAAAAAATAAGAGGTTCAAAATATTTTCAAAGTGATATGCAAGATTTTCACAAATCGGTGAAAGAGCAATTGAAAATAGGCAAAAAAGTTCTAGTGTGTGCAATGCCTTGCCAAATTGCAGGATTGCAAAATTACTTTAAGAATGATTTGGAAAATATAATTTTTGTGGATACAATATGTGCTGGCATAAACTCTCCAATGGTTTGGCAGAAATTTTTGAAAAGCTTGGAGGAGGAATACAATGGCAAAATAATCAAAGTCCGCGCAAAGGCAAAAGATTGGGGTTGGCGTGCTTTGGCTCATAAAATAGAGTTTGACAATGGAAGAATTTATCATAAATTCGCAACGGAAGATGACTGGGTTCGCGGATATATCGGAGTTCATGCGTATATTCGCCCATGTTGTCATAACTGCCAATTTAAGACCATACCAAGAATTGCGGACATAACGCTTGGCGATTTTTGGGGCATAGAAAACACTGGCTCAAAATTAGATGATAATATAGGGACAAGCTGCGTTTTGCTTAATACCAAAAGAGGAGCGGATTTTTTTGAAAACTGCAAAGAAAACTTGCATTTGGAAGAACATACGCTTTCGGAAGTTTTGGTAGGCAATATGGCTTTGGTGAATTCTGCGTTGAAATTTCCCAAAAGAAGAGAGTTTTTTGAGTATCTTGAAAATAATAGCTTTAAAAATGCGGCGAAAAAATTTTTTCTGTATAAAAAGGATTCCATCTCGTTTAAAAAACTTTTGAAATCTTTAAAATGGTTGCTTAAAAATTTTTGGCATATAAAATTTGGTTATTCAAAACTATTCAAAAAGCAGATTTTCATAGGTGATTCTCACTGTGCATTTGATATTCATAGAACAGCAAAAATAAATCTGCAAGGTATTTTCAAATTCGGCTATAAAAGGAATCGCAAGAGCAAACAGGAAAGTGCTTTGCTATTGGAAAAAAACAGCGAGTTGAATGTTGGAAAAAATACAAATGTTTATTATGGTGCGGATTTTCAGGTATTCAAGAATGCCAAATTGAACATTGGATCAAATGTGGCGTTTAATCGCAATGTACAAATTATATGCATGGAAGAAATTTCCATAGGCTCGGGCTGTTTAATCTCCCGTGATGTTGTTATAAGAGATAACGATGGCGGACATAGGATTATAGCGGACGGCTACAAAACCACAAGTCCTGTCAAAATAGGGAACAATGTCTGGATAGGGCAGGGAGCTATGATTATGAAAGGTGTGACCATAGGTGATGGTGCGGTTATAGGAGCAGGGGCATGGATTGTTGGCAATGTTAAGCCTAGGGCAATGGCAATGGGAGATCCGGCAAGAACCGTGCAAAAGGAGGTTGTATGGGTGAATTGAAAATGCCCCGGATAGGTCTTGGAACTTTCCCTTTGAAAGGCGAATTGCTTGAAAATGCGGTAATTGCGGCTTTGAAATGTGGTTATAGAATGTTCGACACAGCTCATAATTACGGTAATGAAGACCATTTAGGGAATGCTCTTAAAATTGCAGCACAGAAAATAGGAGTGAAAAGAGAAGAAATTTTCCTCAATACAAAAGTTGACGAAGATTTGTGGGAAGGTAAAAACGATGGAAAATTATTTTACAAAAAAGAAGTTAATGAGAGCAAGAATATTTTTGCAATAGTAAAAAATCAAGTTGAAACAAGTTTAAAAAGATTGCAAACCGATTATTTAGACTGCGTTTTAATTCATTGGCCTTATCCTGATTATCTTTTGGAAATTTGGAAAGCATTGGAGGTTTTACACAAACAAGGCATAATAAAATACATAGGCGTATCTAATTGCCGAGAAAGACATTTGAAAAAGATAATGGCTGATTGTGAGATTATGCCAATGGTAAATCAGGTACAAATTTCTCCACTTAATACTATGCAAGAGTTATCCGATTTTTGCAAAAAAAATGATATAGCATTGCAAATTTACAGCCCACTTATGCTTTTGAAAAGCAAACTTAAAAACAATGACACTCTTTTGGATTTATCTAAAAAATACAATGTTTGCCCGACCCAGATCATATTAAAATGGAATTTGCAAAATGGCAACGTTCCATTTCCCAAAAGTTCAAATTCAGAGCGGATAAAACAAAATATTACGCTTGACTTTGAAATAGAGAATTCGGATATGCAAAAAATAAATTCCTTAAATGAAAATTATCAATTCTTGCCAGAAAGTATTTATTGCCCAGGGTATTAAAATGAAAACTATTGTTAGAAAATTTTTGCAGTTAGTCAATTTGCCAGTTAAAAAAACTTGGTGGTATAAATCCAATTATGGTGATACTATTAAAATGAAAAAATGGAATACATTCAATTTGGATTTGGTAAATTTAGGAAGTTCTTCGGTAAGATTTGGCTTGGATTATTCTGAATGTAAAATAAATGCTGCCAACTGGGCAATGGCACCGCAAAATATTTCCAGCGATTTCGCGATTTTAAAAAACTACCACAGTTATATCAAAGAAAATGGACTGCTGCTGCTGCTGCTTTGCCCTTTTAGCGGGATGGTGATTGATTATCCTGACAAAAAATTCTATGACTCTTATCATTATTTTTTGCATCCTATTCTAATTAAACATTTCAGTGAGCAAACTATGAAAAAAAATCGAAAAATAATAGAATATCCTTTGCTTGCTACTCCTAAAATTGCAATAAAAGCAGTGATAAAAAAAATGCTAGGCAAAGACAAACCAAAATATCTTAATGCAAGAACAGATGCTCAAAACCGCATAAATGGCTGGAAAAAAGAATTTAGCATCAATGATTTTGCAGACCCTCTATCCGATGAAAATCTGAAAGCAATAGAGTTCAATACAAAATTGTTATGCGAAATGACGGAATTTTGCAAGGAACGTAATTTAAAGCCGTTTATTGGAATAATGCCTGTCACAAAAACTCTCAAAGACCTCATACCACAGGAATTTATACAGCGTGCTTTTTATGATATGGTGGAAAAAATCAAAGAATGCACTGGAGTGCAAATTCTAGATTACTACCGTTCAGTAGAATTTGAAAGTGAGGATTTATATTTGGATAGTTTTTTGATGAATGAAAAGGGCAGGAAATTGTTTACGGAAAGAGTGTTAATGGATTTGCAGAAATATGGAGAAAGAAATTAAATGCCTAGCATTCTCCATTCTTTCTTTTGGAAATACCTTGAGCGTAGCGGCTCTCAAGCCGCCCAGTTCATAGTTTCCATTGTTTTGGCAAGATTACTTGCACCAGAGGATTTTGGTTTGCTCGCATTGATTATAGTCTTCATCACAATTGCGAACATTTTTGTCCAAAGCGGGCTTAAAACGGCCTTGGTGCAAAAGAAGGACGCAAGCGACTTGGATTTTTCCACCGTATTTTGGCTTTCGCTGCCCATTGCCGCCGCTATGTATGCGGTTTTGTTTTTCTGCGCCCCCTTGATAGCGAATTTTTATGAGAATGAGAGTTTAATTCTAGTTATGAGAGTTTTGGGGCTAACCTTGCTTTTTGGAACATTGAGTTCAGTTCAAGAAGCGTATATTCAAAAGTATTTTTTATTTAAAAAATTATTCTTCAGAAGCCTTGCTGTGATTATCCCAAGCGGGATTTTGGGAATTGCTCTGGCATATTTAGGCTTTGGAATTTGGGCTTTGGTTTGGCAGCAACTGGCAAATGCTTTTTTGATGTGTATTTTTATGCTCTTTATGGTTCCTTGGAAACCTACTTTTGAATTTTCAGTAGCGAGTGCTAAAAAATTATTCAACTTCGGCTACAAACTTCTACTTTCTAGTTTGCTGGATAGCATATACAACAATTTGACGAATTTGCTCATTGGTAAATTCTTTTCTCCTGCTGTACTCGGGTTCTACAATAGGGGGGAACAGTTCCCAAAATTTATAGTTGCAAATGTGAATGAATCCATAGGTGCGGTTTTGTTTCCTGCCCTCGCGAATGTCCAAGATGATATCGGGCAACTCAAACAAAAATTGAGGAAGTGCGTAAAATGCTCATGTTTTGCGATTTTCCCCCTTATGTCGCTTTTGGCGAGCTCCGCAACTCCAACGGTTGAATTCGTACTAGGCGAAAAATGGTTGCCTTGCGTTATATTTTTGCAGATAAGCTGCTTCATTTTCGCTCTTTGGCCTTTGCATACGACAAGCCTAACGGCAATAAATTCGCTTGGCAGGAGTGATATATTTTTAAAACGAACAATAGTGATAGAAATAATCAATGCTTTGGGGCTTGTTATTGCACTTTATATTTTTGGTTCGCCTATTGCCATAGTTGTTGGCAATGCCATAATTTCGTTGATGGTTTGTGTTTTTATAAATTTTTTGTTGAATAAGCGTCTTCTAAATTATGGATATTATGAGCAGACCCAAGATATTATCCCTTCGTTTGTTTTGTCTCTTGCTTGCGGCTTGGCTGTTTTCCCGATTTCTTGCCTAGCAATTCCGAATTTTGCTATAATAATATTGCAGATAGCTTCGGGCTTGTCCATTTATCTATTTTTTGCAAAAATATTCAAAATGGAAAGCATGGATTATTTTCTTGAAATTTTAAAAAGTTTTAACCAACGGAGGTCAAAATGACAATAAGAACATTCGTAAAAAAAGCAATTAAGGCTATTTTGCCTCATGGCATTGTTCTGTGCATAAAACAGAGAAACTTGCAGCTTTTGTTTTCAAAAATAAAACAAAGAGCTGAGAAAATCGCCAACCTGCTTGCTGATGAAAACAGCAAAAAAGTCTATCTTGGAGTTATCAAAGCGAGATGTGGGCTAGGCAGTTTCTGCGATTTTTATACAAAGCAAGTTCAATATTTTGAAAATGAATATTTCAAGTATGGCGAGAATGAGTTTTTGATTGATTGCGGAGCGTATGATGGCAATACCATAGACGATTTCATAAAGTTCGTTCCTAATTTCAAAGGCATAGTTTCATTTGAAGCAACTCCAGCCACGTTCAAAATTTTAAAAAAGAATTATGGAAACAACCCTAAAATTCAACTAATCAACAAAGCTGTCTGGAGTGAGGCTAAAAAACTGGTATTTAATATGGATTCAAAGACTAGTGGTGATTATATTGGTGCAGGAAATAGTATTAATCCCATTCAATGTGATAATGTAATCAGCATTGAGATTGAGGCTACATCTATAGACGCTTTGGAATTACAAGAAAAAGTTACTTTCATAAAGATGGATATAGAGGGAGCGGAACTAGAAGCGTTAAAAGGAGCAAAAGAAACAATTTTAAGGGATAAACCCAAATTGGCAATTGCCATATATCATTCAAATGAAGATATGTTTTGCATTGCCGAATATATTCATGAAATATGCCCAGAATATAAACTTTATGTTAAACATCATTGGATTAATGCCACTGAAACCGTTCTTTATGGGTGCATATAAAATGACTAAAATCCACGTAACCTCCCCGCTGCTCCCTCCCCTTGAAGAATACATTCCGTATTTGCAAGACATTTGGAACAGGAAATGGCTAACCAACAACGGGCATTACCACAATGAGCTGGAAAAATCCCTTTGCGAATATCTAGGCGTTGAACACCTCAGCCTTTTCACCAACGGAACACTCACGCTCATAACAGCCTTGCAGGCGATGCGCATAACAGGCGAAGTTATAACCACGCCTTACAGCTTTGTAGCTACTGCACACTCAATTTGGTGGAACGGTCTGAGACCCGTGTTTGTTGATGTTGACGAAAAAACTGGCAATATGAACCCCGCTTTGATAGAACAGGCAATAACCCCACAGACAACCGCAATAATGCCCGTTCACGTATATGGCAATCCTTGCGACACGCAAGGTATTCAAGACGTGGCTGACCGTTACGGCTTGGCGGTTATTTACGATTCTGCACACGCTTTCGGCGTTAAGGTGAACGGCGAGAGTATTCTCAATTTCGGCGACATGAACTCACTGAGTTTCCACGCCACTAAGACTTACAATACCGTTGAAGGTGGAGCATTGATTGTGAAAGATTCCCGCACAAAGAAGCGCATAGATTTTTTGAAAAATTTTGGCTTTGCAGACGAAACGACTGTTGTCGCACCTGGCATAAATTCCAAGATGGATGAATTACGAGCTGCTTACGGATTGTTGAATTTGAAGCA
>JGI20171J29575_12612653_pt1 | contig 23208 bp, 23 predicted proteins | sample TergutNc150P4_FD_29575 | JGI IMG/M metagenome (IMG submission 29575)
GGGGTAATTTGATTTGCCCGGATAAAAAAATTTATTCTATCATGAAATATATAAATTTTATGAACGGCGGGCGATTTTCACGCCCGCCGTAAGCCCTTGCCTATATTTTCATGCCCCGCGCCCGTGTACGGTGTTGTTCCTGCCTGTCCTCACGCATGAGATTTTCGCGCCTTTCCGGACACCTCCCTTCACAGAGGCCTTCGTGAAAATCCCTCACTTTCTCAAATAATATGGGTAGTATTTTCGGAAAACGCATTTTGTCAGGGATAGTGTCAAACAGCCGAATCTCTGTCATTTCAAAATTGGGCATATCACCCAGCTCTTGTATATGGGCAATGAACACCTGACCGTTCGAATATCCCGCCTGTACATGAACCGTATAGTCAAACGCAGGCGCTATATCGTATTTGACAGCGCCGGTTTCTTCATACAGTTCACGCTTTGCGCCTTCGAGCGGGGTTTCACCCGGTTCGATATGCCCGCCCGCCGTTTCAAAAGTGTCTCGTTCTTTTGCGCGGCAGTAAAGCCATTTGCCTTGATAACGGGCAAAGATTACGGCAAAGCGATACGCGCGGAGAGTGCCTAAATCGTATATGCGAACTACGCATTTACCGGCATCGGGCGTTTGTGCGGGATTGGATAAATCAAATGGGGGGTAAATCTCTTTGAGATACCATGCCGGTATGGGATTCCGCATATTATCGAACCAGCGCAGAACGTCCTGCGCTTGTCGCATCATGGTGTCGAGGTCGGACCGCCCGAACGGAACCGCCCAATAAATGGACGACAGCGTATTGCTTGAAATATAGAAAGCAAGTAACTTGAAAAAATCTATCGGCGGCTCACCGCCAAAATATCCGCGAAGCTGCCCTGTGGCAAAATGCGGACTGGCTGCCGCGCTCCAAACGATACGGTTAAATTCTTCCCACGGGTCGCCGAAGTCATAGCGGTCGAAGTCAATAATGATCAACTCGCCGCGCTCAATCATCATATTGCCGACATGGTAATCGCCATGCTGAAAGCATTGCGGACGGTTTTCAAGCAACTCGCGGTTTTTCTCTATATACTCAATGACATAATCATCTCCGTCGAAGCGCAGACCGCATTCGCGGTATTTTTGGATCTTCCCATTCGTCTTGCGGCTGAACCGGGAGGCCCATTCTTCCTGCGTTTCCGGCGCAGGGATGGTGTGCATTTCCCTTAATATTTCGCCGGACTTCAACCCCAAAACATACTGCTCTGTTTCTGGCAGCAGCGGCAGAACCGCTTCCAAATCCTCCCCATCAATCCAACGCTGGAGCGAGTAAACGCCATCCGCGCAAGTGCCAAACTCAACCGGACCACATATGGGAATACCGAGCGCGGCTACTCGTTCGAGCATTTCAAATAACGCCTTACGGGTTTCATATCGGGAGGCAGGCGTAATACGAAGCAGATACTTTGTTCCGTCGGTCTTGGTGACGCAGTATTTTTTATCCTCTGACCAGCCTTTTTCGATTGGCTCAACCTTAGCAAATGTATCGAAGCCTTTCATATCAAGCGCCTTCGGGAATTGCCCAGGTGTTTCCGAATTGAATCGCGCCATCAATTTTTCCGGCTTTGCAAAGCGTATGAAGCTGCCTTACAGAAATACTCCATCGCTCCGCCAATTTTTCGGCTCGTGCATATCCGTTCATATCAGTACCCCGCGCAAAGCAAATCGAATGATTCTTATCATCCTTAAGTATATTTGTTTCATCGCGTTTTGTCAAAATGATTGTTCAAAAACGCGGCTTCGATGATAAATGATCCCGCGCCGATTCTTACGATTCCCCTCAGGTGCGCTCCACGCCGTTAAACGCAATCAGTTCCGCCGCGGCGACGTGAGGATTTCGATACCGCGCCTTGCCCCGCGTTTTTTCTTTCCAATCCATCGCGCAAGCAGGGCAGATATGGACGCAGGCCAAACAGTGTTCACACCGGTGCAGGAAAGCGGGGTTCCCGTGCTCCATCGCTATATTGTTTGCGGGGCAGACTTTTTGACACGCCGCGCACCCTGTGCAGGCAGGGCCAACGGTAAAATGCTGGTCGGCGCGCTCCTTGGGATAAAACCTGTACATCAGCCTGTTCACCCCTGTAAAAGCCTGTATTCGATTGGACGCCCGGTTTTGAATCGCGGCCGCTATTTTCACAATGTTTTCATCAATGCTTTTGCGAAAAATTTCGCTGTCATTCACCCCAAAGAGCGGGATGTAATTTTGCACCGACTTTAAATTCACCGCATACTGGAGTGGAATGCCCTTTTGCCCCAGCAATTGTTTCACACGGCCAGGCACGCCATAGGATACGTTGCCATAGGTGGCAACCGCGAAAACATACGCGTCTTGATCTGATATTTTTATTTCCGAAAGGAAACGCTCCACCATGCGGGGCAGCCCACAAAAGAATACGGGAAACACAAATCCGATCACACGATCTTCACATATCACCGATCCCCCGTTCATGGGCAGGACGTTCCCATGGATTTTTTCCGCTATCCTTTTGGCCGTGTACAGGCTGTTGCCTGTTGACGTAAAGCAAAATACTGCCGCCATATCAACCACGCTCCTCCTGCTCCCGTATTCGTTTGATCATCGCCTCGGCGGGGAAATCCGGATGTACGTATTTGGGCTTATCCAATTCTTTGCCGCCAAAAAGAATGGCATTTTGCGGGCAGTATTGTATGCATGCCATGCACCGGTAGCATTGATGCTGAAAAGAGGGCGTATTGTCCCTCATTACAATGTTGCTTGCCTGGCAAACCTTTGCGCAAATGCCGCAGCCCGTACATTTGCCGCCGATGCTGTATTCTTTATCCCAGCCGGAGGTATCTTTTACAATACCTTTCCTGACCTCTTTTCGGGAAAGCAGCCGGTTTATTGTAAAAAACATAAGGCTGCTCCGTTGTATACTTTCCTTTTCCGCTTTTATTTCCTCCGCATATCGGTGTATTTTTTCCCGCATCAAAGCCAATGCCTTTTCCCGCCGCTCTCCAGACTTGCTGCCAAGCGATTCATAAGAACCGGCCACAATATAATTGCCGATTGCTGCCGCATACCTGCCGTAGTGCAGTTTCTTCCCCTTTTGCCGGAGCTCCTTTTGAAGAAATTTGAGGCTATAGCCTTGACCGCCCCCGGCCGGGACAATGGCGAAAATGTAGGCAACACCGTCCAGGTTTAATTGTCGTATAAACGTCCGCACGATATTCGGTATGCCGCCAAAGTAATTGGGGAAAACAAAACCGATTTTGGGCGCGCCGACTTTTATTTCCCCTGCCGTGGATTTCGCCAGCAGCCGCGGTATTCGTTCCACCGTCGCATCGCCAACAACAGTGCTTACTTGATCCGAGATAGAAAGTGCCGTGCCCGTTCCGCTGAAAGTATAAATACATGTTTTCATCTTTTTACCCCTTTCGCACGTCCTCAAATATCTGGCTGATAAACCCGTCAATCCGCGCTTCGCTTTCCACATAGGCATCAATGCTGTCGATCATTGGCATCAGGTCTTCCATCAAATGGATTATTTTCTGATAGTTATGGACCGCCTGCCTAAGCTCCGCGATCTTCGTGTTCAAAATGCCCTTGCAAACCGCGTTGCATCCATCGCTTGCTTCCTTCCCGAACTGTTCCACCATTTTCTTAATCTCAAACAGAGAGAAGCGCGCGTATTTCATAACCGCGATATACTTCAAATTCAAGATATCGTTATCATCATAGTACCGATATCCGTTTTCATGGCGCCCCGGGGAAACAATGCCAGCCTTTTCGTAATAGCGCAGCGTATCGGCGGGGATGCCCGTTTTTTCGGAAGTTTGTTTAACGCTCCAGCGCATGAAAAGCCCTCCCTTCTCACACAAAGTATAACATTGGAGTGAACTCCAATGTCAAGCGTTATATTTCGGCGCGGCATAGTATACCCCTCGTCCCTCCCGCATACGCTGGCGGCAGGGGGAGGGGTTTTCATGCTTGCGTCCATTCCATGGCGGCTCATCGTCTGGAGCATCGCGGGGCTGGTAGCTCTATATTTTCTGGGCTGGGAGGCCTTCGGGCCCCCGCGCAAAGCGCGCGTTCTGCTCATGAACGGCATCAGCGGGCTGGCGGCGTCATGGGGCATGCAACTCATCGCCGGGTTCTTCGGCGCGCAGATGAACATCAACCTGGCCGTGCTGGGCGCGTCCGTCTTGCTTGGCATTCCGGGCGCGGTGCTCATGGGCATCCTTAAATGGGTGCTTCGGTAACTTTCCGGGGATGGTGTCCCCATCCCCGCTCTTCCGCCGGCAGAACCCCGGTTCAATCAGATGGAATCGGCGGCCCGCTCACGAGCAGCTCACAGGGGCCTTCCACCCAAACGCCTTCCGTGAAAGGCGGCATATACATCGTCTCGCCCGGGAGGAACACAAGCGCCTCGTTTCCCTGGACAAGCCTGCCCGCGCCCAGCGCGGTCAAAAACCTGAAGCCGGCGGCAATGGGCAGCGGAAGCCGCGCCCGCGCTTGCAGCTTCATGAGCGTAAAATGCTCGGTATCCAAATAGCGTATCACGGCCCCGCCCTCGCATGGCTTCACAACCCCAGCCGTGGACGACAGCCGCAGATCGGCGCGCGCCACATCGCACGCCTTGTCCCAGTGAAGCGGTCTCATGCCGCCATCCGGGTCGCGGCGGTTCCAATCCCAGAATCGATAGGTCACATCGCTGGATTGCTGGATTTCATAGAGCAGGATACCCGCCCCAATGGCATGCACCATGCCGGGCGGGATATAAAAAACATCCCCTCGGGCCACCTCCACCCAGCGCAGACGCGCCTCAAGGTCCTTACCGGCCAGCGCGCGCACGTCCGTGCCGGGCGTGAGGCCGTAGACGATTTTGGCGCCCGGCTCGGCGGCCAGGATGAGCCACGCCTCCGCCTTGCCGCGCTTGCCGTTTTCATAGGCGGCGGCGTACGCGTCGTCCGGGTGAACCTGCACGGACAGCGTCTCTCTGGCGTCCAGCAGCTTCAGCAGCAGCGGAAGCGGGCCGCCCGCGCACGCTGTCAGCGTGCGGCCGTCCGTCAGAACGCTCTCCAAGCCGGCCAGGGTAGACGCCTCCAGTGCCTCCCCGGTGTGATCATCTGGGATATCCTTGCCAAAAACGCGCCTGAGCGCGTCCCCGCCCCAGGGTGTGGCCGCCCCATAGCGGTAGGCGGGTTTCATTTTATAGACAAACATATCAGAAAAGACGAAATACGGAATACAATTCTTCCCAATGCGGATGGGCATGCGAAAGACCGCGAATTTTGTATCAATATGAAGATGTGGTGAAGAAGATCGATTTTCATGTCGAAAACATGATATGTAGGGAGATAATTTGATAATAATATGCACGATTTTCTTGACAAGTGGGACAAACTGTGATACACATTCCATATTGGAAAAAATAGGCAGCACCTCAAACCCTTGGGGGAGGAATGTACATGCCCGGTTCCATCCAGATTTCATACCTGAGCCACAGCGGTTTCGCTGTGCGCACGCGGGACACCCTGCTCGTTTTTGACGACGCGGGGGGAAAGCCCAGAAACGGCGATTCCCTTGAGACCGGGCATGTGACCCGCCCGCTGATTGACGAACACCAGCGCACGATCTTTTTTGTCAGCCACAGCCACGCGGATCATTTCAGCCCCGCTATCTATGATTTCAGCGATGCCGGCATGGTGCATTACGTGCTGGGCGACGACCTGCCGGAGCGCTATAGCGGCTACCGCATGAGCCCGGGGGACAAGCTGTCTCTGGGCGGCGCGGAGATCACCGCCTTCGACTCCACGGACGAGGGGGTTTCCTTTCTGGTCGCGATCGACGGCTGGATGCTGTTCCACGCGGGCGACCTAAACCTGTGGCATTGGCGCGAGGAATCTACCCTGCGCGAGATCGAGCAGGCGGAGCGCGATTATGAGGCGGCCGTGAGGCCCCTGGAGAATCAGCCGATTGACATCGCTTTCTTCCCGCTGGACCCGCGCATGGGCGAGATGTATGACGCCGGCGCGCTGCACTTCCTCATGAGCGTCAAGCCGCGCGTGATGATCCCCATGCACTGGTGGGGCCGCGCGGATGTGGCGCTGGAATTCACCAGAAGGAACCGTTCGAAGCACGTCGAGATTCTGCCGCTGACGAAACCGGGCCAAACCGTCCAAATTTCAAAGGGCGATGGCGGAGAGGTTCTGTTGCCCGATCAATAGGCGTAACGAAAGGAGGCCTGACCCATGGCGTTTACCTTCGCGCACAACAACCTCAATGTAAAAAACCTAGCCGAAAGCCTCGCCTTCTATGAGAAGGCGCTGGGCCTTTATGAGGCGCGGCGTAAGGAGGCCGCGGACGGAAGCTTTACCCTCGCGTTTCTCACGGACGGCCGCACGCCGCATCTGTTGGAACTAACCTGCCTGCGGGATCACCCGCAGCCGTACGATCTGGGCGAGAATGAAATACACTTAGCCCTTCGGGCGGACGATTATCAGGCGGCGCGCACGCTTCATCGGGAGATGGGCTGCATCTGCTATGAAAACGAGGCCATGGGCATCTATTTTATCGAGGACCCGGATGGATACTGGATTGAGATCATCCCATGATCGCGCCGGAGACGCTGGGGGCAATTGGCGCGTACGTTCCGCGCTCAGCGCAGGAGGCAAGCGATCAGCGCCTGATCCTTTTGTACGCGCGCCAGCATCCCGAGACGGTTCTCACGCGCGAAAACGAAATCGCGCACATCACCAGTTCAGGCTTTATCGTCAACGCGGCCTGTGACCGGGCGCTGATGGCGCACCATACCCTGCGCGGCGCCTGGGCCTGGACGGGCGGGCACGCGGACGGGGAAAACGATCTGCTGGCCGTCGCCGTGCGCGAGGCGTATGAGGAGACGGGCGTTCATGCCCTGCCGCAAACCGGCGAAATCGCCGCCGTTGATATCCTGTATATGCCCCGCCATGTACGGCGGGGGCGCTTTGTCAGCACGCACCTGCACCTGAACGTGTCCTATATTCTCGTGGCGAATGAGAACGAGCGCTTTACGGTCAAGCCCGGTGAGAACACGGCCATACGCTGGTTTCACGCGAGTGAAATCACGGCGCCACTTTTTCATGCGGATGATGCGGCGCTGTATGGGAGGCTTTGGGAGAGAGCGGCGGCGGGGCTGTAATTGAATTTACCCTCTCGCCCACCGTGCCGGATACCATTTTTGAAACCAAGCGGTAAACACGCTCATCAACGCGGGGCAAAGCGTGTTGATTACGCCGATATAAGCCGATAAGCCCGTGCCCATGATGATATACGTCCATATAGGCGTTATCAGATACAACACGCCCCACGCGGCCGTCAATATCCGGTTCGTTTGGATGAAGATCGGGTTGTCAAACGCGCTGTCAGCGCCGTACTTGGCCGCGCTATAGTGTGCGGTAAGCGGTATTTTTACCAACGCGCCGATACACCACAGCAAGCCAAAGGCCAAATAGCTTAGCGGCACGGCAATGCGCGCGTCGGCGCCCAGCAGCACCGCCAGGGAAAGCCCGGCAACAACGGGGACGCTGATTTGCTCAAAGACGACAGGCTGAAAAACAAGCCAGAGCAAAGGCACGCAGGCCGCCGCGGCAATGCCTATCGCGCCGCCGACGGTCGCATGGATTGCCAGGACCACCCAAATGATAATCCACGGCGCGAGCAGGACGTACATATTCGTTTTGCGCCCCTGGTTTTTGGATTGCCGCCGGTTTGGCGTGCCCGCGCCAAAGAGCTCGTCCCATTTGAGCATGATGCTAAAATCGCCGAGGACTTTGTATTGCCGCTGAAACAGCGCGTCCTGCCCGCTGATCTCGCCTCTGGCGATGGACCGCCAAACGGTGATCGGCGTTTCGATTCTCGTGGTGTACTGCTTAAAGTTGTCCTCTATGACTTCGGAGCCCTGTTTTGTCAATAAGATCTGGTATGTTTTGCCGATGTCGGTGTAATAAAACTCCAGAACGCGCTCCTCGCCATCCGGCCTGTACAAGGCCGCCATTTGGGTTGTAAAGCTGAAGCTATCGTCGGACGGGGATGGCGCGCCTTCATTTTTTGCGACCTGCCAGGAAGCGTCCGCCATTTTTTCAAACACATCGCGCGGGTAAAGCGGCTCCGCCATTTCGGCCTTTGTTTCTTTGCGGATGCCGCCCGCGGCAAATTCCGCTCCGGCTTGGCTTACGATTCCCAAATACGCGTCCGTGCGGCTTGCGAGCTCCGGCACGCGGAACAGTTCACCCTGGCCGCAAAAAATCGCGGTGTAGTTCTCTTTGCCGTAATAGTGGTCAAACATGGCTTCCACGGCATCATAATTTCCTTGCGCCGTCCAAAAACCGCAGGTTGAAATTACAACATGCCGCCGCCCTGTCAAATCATGCCGGGTCAGATGTCCTCCGTTTTCGTTGTCTTCCGCCATGAATGGCAACAGCAGCGGCAACTGCCGGTCAATGAGATTTTTGAGATTCCCGGGGATGCCGTAATAATACAGCGGAAACGACCATATCAGTACATCCGCGGCGACCAGCTTAGGGAGAATATCGCTCATTTCATCGCGTAACACGCATTTGCCCGGCGTCTTGTTCCAACAGGCATAGCATCCCAGGCAGCCCTTTACATCGGCTTTTGATACGTTGATAATTTCCGCGTCCGCCCATCCCGCGCCGTCCAAAAACGCGCGGGTCAGTTTCATCGTGTTGCCACGCTCGCCTTTAGGCGAACCGTTGATCACAAGAACCTTCATTCGTTTCCCTCCAATATTTCGATTGCCCTATCCGCCCATTCAAGCCTGGAGCGGTAGTGTGTCTCACCGAATAATGCGGTGATTTTCCAATATTGCATGTGCGCGCCGCCCGCGACAGCCGCCCCATATTGGGCGATGACCTCATCCGCCGCGCCCAGGCCGCTGCAATAGTCAAGGCATTTCCGGCGGTATTTGCGGAACATCTCCAGCACCTGTCCGCTGTCCATTTCCCCGGCAAAAAATACCCGCATCAGGAACGCGCTTCTCTCGCGCATCTCTTCATGAATATCCGCGTCCGGTGATGAAAGCCAATCATTGAGTTCGGCTTTTCCCTTATCGGTGATGGAATAAACGCGTTTATTGGGCCTTTCATCCTGCACGACGCGCTCGCTGGTAAGCCAGCCGTTTCGCTCCATATTGCCGAGCTCGCGGTATATCTGGCTGGTTTGCGCCTGCCAGAAAAAAGCGAGGGAGTCTTTGAAGGTTTTGTCAAGCTCATAGCCTGTCATGGCGCCGTAGTTTAGCAGGCCAAGAATTCCATGTTTTAGCGACATACAAAATCTCCTTGTAGTATATTCAACTTGTTGAGTATACTACAAGGAGATTTCTGTGTCAAGCCTATATTCTCCGCAGGCAATATCGCTGATACGGGGCCAGGCAGGGGAGTATATGCACTCTCAATCCGGCCCTTTGCGCAAATCAATCAATACGCTTGGCCCCATAACGGCCGCCGGGATACGGTAGCCTGGCGTAAGGTTTGCCTTTCATGCTGAAAGCTTCTGCCTCACCCCTCCGCCAGCCTTGCGATCGACTCCATCGGCAGTATCTCCTTCAATTCGCTCTCCAGATCCAAGTACTTCTCCAGCGCGTCAATCAGCTTTTTCATATCCTTTTCCACGCGCGCGTGAAGGGCCTTGGCCGAAGTTCCTTCCATCGCGCAGCCGAGGATGTACACATGGCGCGGTGTCAACCGGCAGACGCCGTAAAGCACGCCGTCCTCCCCGCCCGGGAGAAGGTTGCTCACCGCCACGCGAAGCCTGTCGCGCCCGTAGCGCCAGATGTGGCTCAGATACGCGTCCCCGTGCCTGAGCCGCAGCACACAGCGGCAGCACGGCGCGTCCGCGGCCAGCGGAAGCTTCAGCACCGATAGCCTGCGGCCGAGCGCGTTCACGGTAATCTCACCCTCCCAAAGGGAGTCCCAAAAATCCAGCCGCATTTCTGGCAGCAAGGCGCCCAAGCTGTTTCCTTCCATCAATACATTCCCCCCATCGTGTTCTGTCAGAGCACTTGCCGCGTAGATGCTGGCGGCAAGGCAATGCCCAATTCCACGGCGGTCTTTACCAGAATATCCAGCGCCTGCCTGATCTGCTCCGGCGTATGCTCGGAGATCACGCAAAAGCGCAAACGGGCTTTGTTCTTCGGCACGGCGGGGTATACGGCCGGCGGCACAAACACGCCCCGCTCCGAAAGCGCGGTGGAGAGCATGAAAGCGTCCTCATCCCTGCCGACCAGAACGGGCACGATCGCCGTCTCCGCCGCCAGGCATGTGTTCAGGTTCAGGCGGCGGGCCTCGGAAAGGAACGCCTGAATGTTGCGGTGCAGGTTTTCGATGATCCGCGGATTCTCTTCCAGCGCGCGAATGGCCGCCAGCGTGGCCGCGGCCAGCGGCGGCGAGATGCCCACGGAAAACACAAACCCCGGCAGGTTATACCGCAGGTACTCGACCAGGTTCCGGCTGCCCGCCAGATAGCCGCCGCAAGTGCCAAGCCCCTTGGATAGCGTGCCCATCTTGATATCAATGTCGTCATGCTTGAGGTCAAAATACTCGTCCACGCCGCCGCCCGTGCGCCCGATGACGCACGCGGAGTGCGCCTCGTCCACCATCAGGAAGCAGCCATACTTCTTTTTCAGGGCGACAATGGCGGGGATCGGCGCGATATCGCCGTCCATGCTGTACGCGCCCTCGACGATGATCAGCACTTTGACGAACTTATGGCGGTGGGCGCGCAGAATGCTTTCCAAGGCCTCCACATCGTTATGGGGAAACGGCTTGCTCGTCGCGCCGGAGAGGCGGCAGCCCTCCTGTACGGAGTTATGTGAAATGGCGTCATAGACGATCAAGTCGTCCTTGCCGCAGAAATTGCCCACGATGGTAACGTTTGTGGAATGGCCGCCGACAAGCACCAGTGCGGCCTCGGCGTGCTTCCACCTCGCGATTTCGCGCTCCAGCTCCTGATAGAGGGATTTTTCACCGGCCAACAGGCGGCTGCCGCTGGCGGATGTGCCATACTTGTCAATGGCCGCCTTGGCCGCCTCCATGGTCTCCTTTCGGCCGGACATGCCCACATAGTTGTAGGAGCCAAAGTTGAGCACTTGACGGCCTTCCATGAGCGAGGTGGCCATGAGCGGGGACTCGTGGCAGACAAAGTAGGGGTTCTTTTGCCCCTCCATGACCTTGAGGCGCTTGACGAACGCTGAAAATTCCGGCGTATCCTCAAAGCGCGTGACGGGCGTGATGTCCTCGTCCTCACCGCGGTCGACCTCGGCCTTGAACGGGCCGTGCCCGTGCATCTGCGCGTAAATGACCCCGGACAGGTCATTCACGCTGGTGCATTTGGTATACTCCTCCGTGGGGATGACGATGCCAAAGATCTCCTCCACCTTCAGCGATACGCCTAGGCTCTGCAGGCTGTCGCCGCCCAGGTCGTCGATGAAGTGCGCGTCGTCGCCGATACTCTCCAAGGGCATCTCCAGCATCTCCGCAAAGCTTAGCCGCACCTTTTCGCGTATTTCTTCCATTTGGAGGTCTTCGGGCGTGTGCGCCGGCTCTGGCAGCGTTTCAATTCTTTGCGGGGGCTGCTCCCGCGCCGCGCCGTGCGCCGTCAATACCCGCGTGGCGATCTTGTGTTGTTCGATCATTTCGCGCAAAGCGACGCGCTTTACCTTAATGCTGTTCACCACCGGCAGCGCCTCCGGCGTGGCCAGCACCAATTGGATGCGCTTGACCTGCGAAAGCCCGCGGCTTAGCTGCTGCACCTTTTGCGCAAGGCCGAGCAGGAATTTTTCATCGCCATAGCGCGCGCCCACGCTCAGCACGAGCGTGGTGACGTCGTACGGGTTGCCCTTTGTGTCCGCTTTCGTTCCCAGCACGCATAGCTGCTCCACGCCCTCCAGGCCCGCGAACGTATCCTCCAGCTCGTCCGGGTATACGTTCTCGCCCGATTCGCCAATGATAATATCCTTTGTGCGGCCTTCGACATACATGCGGCCGCTCCTGCCAAGGCGCACGACGTCGCCGGTTTCGTACCAGCCCTCTTCGTTGAGCGCGGCGGGCGCCAGCGCCCCGTCGATCAGCTGCGCGACGTGCATGGCGGAAGTCCTGATGAGCAGCTCGCCCCGGTTTAGGTCTTTGCCATCCGGCCGTACCTTATAATCCGTAATCGGAAGGGGACGGCCGACGCTGCCCGTCAGCCGGTTTTTAAGCCTCATCGATAGCTCCACCGACGTAATGGCGGCCTCTGTCATGCCAAAACCCAGCACGACCGCGTAGCCAAGGCTGTTGATAGTCTTCAAGTGCTCGCCGGGCGCATGGCTTCCGCCGATGACGATCAGCCGCAAGCTGTCGCCAAAGAGGTTTTGGTTGACGCCATGAAACAGCTTACGGGCGGCCTTCAAGCCCGCCATAGGCCAGAGGCGCTGGAGCGAGAGCGAAAGGAGCGACATTGCCGAAAAAACCGCGCGCTTGCCGACGGATTCCTTTGCCAGACGCTTTTTGATCGTGACGGAAAGATTGTTTACCAGCAGCGGAACGGCTATAATCATATTAACGCCTGTGCGGCGGCATGTTTCCAGGATGGTTTGCGGCGCGCGGTCCTTTAGATATACCTGCGGGTACCCTAAAAAGGGAACGCTCATCACGTTTGTCATCAGGCCAAGCACATGGTTGAGCGGCAGAAAGCATAGCGTGCGCAGCGGCCCGCTTTTTTCATGCACCACAGGATGCTTTTCATGCGCGCGAACGAAACCTAAAATCTGTTTGCAAATGGAGCAGCCGTCGTACACAAACACGCGCGAGGTCGCCGTGGTGCCGGATGTGCATAGGGCGACGAGGTCCGCCCACGCCGGGCGAAAGCCCGGCGTGGGCTCGTCAGGCGACAGCAGCGATTCCGGCGACGCCTGGGCAATGGCGCCGGACAACTTGCGCTCACGCCTGGTGATCAGCGCGGTCGCGCCGGATTGCTTCAGCAGATGCTCTATGAGCTTATCGTCCAGCGACGGGTCGAGCAAGACGGGCTGACGGCCGGCCATGATCAGACCCCACAGCAGCAGGGGCCATTCCGGGCAAGTCTCCACGGCAATGCCGGCCCAGCCGCCCGCCTCGCCAAAGCGCGCCGCGGCCACTTGCTCGGCACAGGCATAAGCGCGCCGGCGCATGTCGCCAAACGTATAGGAGCATTCCTCTTCCCCATCAAGCCAAATGGCGGCCTTACACTCCTGATCCGCGCAGGTAGCCTCAAAATAGCCGCGCAGCGTCATATCCTGCTCAAGCAGCGCGCATTTCTCATTTCTTCTCATCGTGTAAACTCCTTTGGCGCATAGTATGCTTCAATGACGCGGCGGAACAGCCTGCCTGGCAGCACGTCGTGCAGCCACACGGCAATTTTTTGATCAAACCCCGCCACCACTACGCGGCTGGGCGCATGCCTCGCCCGAAGAGCCTTGGACACGGCGGCCGCGACCTTTTCAGGCGCAAGCCCGTTTGTTTCGTCGCGATGGATTTTTTCCGTGGCCGCCTTATAATAAAAATGATAAACAGACTTTTTCTCCCGCGTCGCCGCGGCGGCGTGCCCGCGGTAAACGTCCGAACCGCCGCGGCAATCCCCCGGGGAGACGACCGTCACGGTGATGCCAAAGCGCCTTACCTCCAGCGCGAGCGCGTCGGAAAAACCCTCGACCGCGTGCTTGGAGGCGATGTACGCCCCTTGAAAAGGGATGCCAAACAAACCGTTGAGCGAGGAAAACTGCACGATGCGCCCCGCGCCTTGCGCCCGCATCGCGGGCAAGACGGCCTGTGTCATGCGGACAAGGCCAACGTAGTTAGTTTCCATCACCTGACGGAATTCCTCTACGGACGTCTCCTCGCAGGCGCCAAGCGTGAGCCGCGCCGCGCAATTCACCAGCGCGTCCACACGGCCTTCCCTCTCCAGCACAAAGGAGACCGCCGCCTCTACGGACGCGTGATCGGTTACGTCCAACACGAGAGGCACGCAGCCCTCCGGCGCGGCCTTGCCGGACGCAAAGGAGCGGGCCCCGGCATAGACAATGAACCCATCTGCCGCAAGTTTTTCCGCCACCGCACGCCCCAGCCCGGACGACGCGCCGGCTATCAACGCGACTTGCGCCATCAAACGCCTCCTCCGCTTAAAAACGCATAAAATACAATATAAGCAGGGGTATTATACGATAAAGCGCGGGATTGCGCAAATCAAAGTTTTCATGTATCATGAGTATTACGCAATCAGGGGATTGCGGCCCCTTGATAATCCCCGGGGCTCGGCCTGTGTGTTGAACGAAAGGATATGCTTGCATGGCGGAAATTCGCGCTGTCATCACCGACTTGGACGATACCCTGCTCAACGAGCGCCACCAGATGACCGGCCGGACCGTGGCTACACTTAAGCGCCTGACAGCCCAGGGGATCAAGGTGATCCTGGCTTCAGGCCGTAGCGCCGCCTCCATACGGCCGCAGATGGCAAAGGCAGGGACCCCCTGGCCGTATATCGCCTTCAACGGCGCGCAGATTTTGGACGCGGGGACGCATCTTATCCTATCCGCCAGCCAGGTTCCCATGGAATTGGCGCGCCAGGTGCTCCTGTGGTTTGAAGCGCGCCAGGTGTACGCGCAGTACTACGACGGAGACGATTGGTACTATGAAACCCCATCCCAGATCACCGAGGACTACGCGAAATCCTCCGGCATCGCGGGCACGCGGACCGCGGGCAGGCTTTCCGAAAGCATTGTCCGCCCCACGCCCAAGGTGCTGGCCGTCGCCGCGCCTGACCGCGTGCCCGGGCTGATGGCGGAGGCGGCCAAGGCGTTTGGGAACTCGGTGGCCGTCACCACGAGCAAGCCATGTTTCGTTGAAATCACCATGCCGGACGCCACCAAGGGACACGCTGTCCGCAAGCTGGCGGCGATGCTAAACCTATCGCCGGAGACGACGCTCTGCGCGGGCGATTCGCTCAACGACCTGTCCATGCTGGCCTGGTCAAAGCTGCCGGTCAGCGTGGCAAACGCGCGGGAAGAGGTCAAAGCCGTGGCTTGGCGCGTCGCGGGGCATGGGCACAAGGACGGCCTCGCGGAGTTGCTGGACGAGCTGATTCCTTCAAAAGCGTGAACCTCCGCGCATACTTTTGAGGGAGGGGAGGGGGACAGCCCCCAGAGAATCCCTATTGGATGAATGCTATCATAGCGATAAGGGAGAAATGCCTATGCTCATTGATGAAACAAAAATGGTTGAGGCGCTTCGGTTGACGACCATCGTGCCGACAAAGAAAAAGGAGCTTCTTTTTGAATCCTCCGACCAGAACCGCCCGGGCCTGCAGTTTTCAGGTCATTTTGAGTTTTTCGCCAACAACCGGATGCAAATCCTCGGCATGGCGGAAATATCGTTTCTGGATACGCTGGACGCCGAAACGCGCAAGGAGCGGCTCGCCAAGTATTTCAGCTTTGAAATGCCGTGCCTGATCCTCTGCCGAGGCCTCACATGCGCGGAAGACATGGCATCGCTGGCGCGCCGGCACAACGTGCCCGTCTATGGCACGCAAGCCTATACCACGCGCTTTCAAGCCATGGCCATCCTCTACCTCAACCGGCAGCTTGCCCCGCACGCAACCATCCATGGCACGCTCATTGACGTGCATGGCGTCGGCGTGCTGATCACGGGGGAATCGGGCGTGGGCAAGAGCGAGTCGGCGCTGGAGCTCGTTAAGCGCGGGCACCAGCTTGTGGCCGACGATGTGGTGGAAGTCGTCCGCGTCAGCGAGAACCGTCTTACCGGCGAAGCCCCGGCCATGGTCCGCTATTTTATGGAGATACGCGGCATCGGCATCATCGATATCCGTGCGATGTTTGGCATTGGCGCCGTGACCCAGTCCAAGACGATCGATCTGGTCATCGATCTGGAGCACTGGGTGAAGGAGCGCGAATACGACCGGCTGGGCATGGTCGAGGAGATGACGGAAATTCTGGATGTCAACATCCCGCGCATCCTGCTGCCCGTCAAGCCAGGCCGCAACCTGGCGATCGTCATTGAGGTGGCGGCGCGCAACTTCCAGCTCAGGCGGCTGGGGTATAACGCGGCCGTAGCGCTGGACAACCGGCTCACGGAGCTGGCGAGAGGAGGGATCTAATGGCAACCATAGGCATCGACCTGGGCGGCACGAATATCGCTGCCGGCGTTGTGGACGCGCAGGGGAAAATTCTTGCGCAGGGCTATCGGCGTACCTTGCCCGAGCGGCCGTATGAAGAGGTTATCGCGGATATGGCGGGCGCAGCCGAGGACGCGGTAAAAAAATCGGGCCTCACGATGGGGGATATAACATCCATCGGGGTAGGCGTCCCCGGCTACTTCGACAAAAAGACGGGCGTGGTGGCGTTCTGCCCAAACCTCGGGTGGCATGACGTGCCGCTTTGCGGGGAGATGCGCAGGTATATCGACCTGCCTCTCTACGGCGACAACGACGCCTCGGTCGCCGGTTTCGCGGAGGCGGTCGCCGGCGTCAGCCAGGGCGTAAAAACCAGCGTATTTTTGACGCTCGGCACCGGCCTTGGCAGCGGCATCATCATCGACGGGAAGATCTGGTCCGGCGCGCATGGCGCCGCGGGGGAATTGGGGCACCTCATGTACCGTCAGGGCGGCGTTCTTTGCACGTGCGGCGCGCGCGGCTGTTTGGAGAGATACACGTCCGCCACCGGCCTGATACGCATCGGGCAGGAGGCGGCGGCGCGCCATCCGGAGAGCAGCCTGCACCGGTTCGACAAGGATCCATTGAGCGCCAAAAACATCATCGACGCGGCGCAAATGGGGGACGCCGCGGCACTGGAGGCGTTTGACGAATACACAACGCACCTGGCCAATGGAATCGTCAGCATCATCAGCTTTCTGGACCCTGAGCTCATCGTGCTGGGCGGCGGCGTATCGCGCGCGGGCGAGTATCTTTTGGAACCGGTTCGGCGCAAAGTACAGGCAGGCAAATTCTTTAAGATGCTGCCCACGGGCGAGATCGTTCTCGCGGCGCTTGGCAATGATGCGGGCATCATCGGCGCGGCCATGCTCCACCGCGCATGATCGGAAAAGGGATCGCGGCCGTTCATTCGCTGCCCGAAGGCGCGGCGGCGCGGTTTGACGCGTTCCACGCGCTGCTGACCGCGTGGAACCGAAGGATGGATTTGACGGCCGTTACGGACGATACGGAAGCGCTCCACCGGCATTACCTTGATTCTCTGACCGCGCTGGACCTGCTGCCACAAGGCGCGCGCGTGGTGGACGTGGGCACGGGCGCCGGGTTTCCCGGCGTGCCGCTCGCGCTGGCCCGGCCCGATATTGCCATGACGCTGCTGGACGCGCTGGAAAAGCGCGTCCGTTTTCTCACGCACGCCGCCGAAACCATTGGCCTTCGCGCGGAGGCGGTGCATGCGCGCGCCGAGGATTACGCGAAGGAGCGGCGCGAAATGTTTGACGTGGCCGTCAGCCGCGCGGTCGCCTCGCTGCCCGTGCTGCTGGAATGGCTGCTGCCGCTTGTACGCATAGGCGGGCAGTGTATCCTCTGGAAAGGGCCCGGGCTGGCCGCTGAGCTGGAGGGCGCGCGGCGCGTGTCGCCCCTGCTGGGCGGCGGGGCGGTTCGCGTGGCGGACGCGCCGGTGGCGGGGCGCGAGCTGCGGCATGTGCTGGTTGTTGTATCAAAGGACGCGCCTACGCCGGCGCGGTTTCCGCGCAGGGCGGGAATGGCGGTGAAAAGGCCGCTCAGGGAGGAATGAGATTGTAACAAGGAATAGGCCGTCTCCTGTGTGCAGCCATCGGATGATCGACGATATGGCAAAACACTTATACGGTTCCCACAGGAAACCATATTTCCAGCACATTGGGATTTCCTGGCTGCGGATAGCGCTCATGCACCGTGCCTACAATTTTGATATTCTCGTCATGCACAATCGCGCCGAATACTTCGCCATATTGATCCGCGGTGGTCTCTACCACCAGATACCTCTGCGCTGGAATCACCCATTTTGTCCAGCCTGTCGGCGGCTGTGTGTCAACGCCGGCCTCGCATCCGGCCATATATTTGCCGGTTTCGCCCCAGCGTTTGTTCGTTTCATCCACATCGTTCATCGCACCCCATATAAGCGGCAGGCCGTTTTCGTCTTTTTGGGCAAGCGCGGCGATTTCCTGAAAATTTTTGTTCGCATCTTCCCATAGCGGAAGGGTCCAGGCCAGCGGATTGTCCGCGGGGCCCTTCCCCGCTTTGCCGATAACGGCGAACGCTTCCTTGCATACATGCTTTGTGGTCATAGGCGGCTCCTTTCCGTGCCGTGGCACAAACCAATGGTATACGATATAACCTGACGACAGTATGTCATATTATAGTGATACAATAAATTTTCTCCAAAGGCTTGATGTTTTGCGGCCGGGCCTTATCCGGAACGCAGAAAGAATGATGCCGGCGGGACTATCCGCATATCCTGCCTATGGAAGGCAGGTGGCAGACATGAGCCGTTACGACAGGGAAGCCGCGCTTCGCTATGCCCAGCAATGGGCGCTTTCACGCAATCCAAATTTCTTAAACTTTGATAGGATGGGCGGAGACTGCACCAACTTCGTTTCCCAATGCCTCTACGCCGGATGCCGAGAGATGAACTATACGCCCGCCCAAGGCTGGTATTATACCAGCGGGTATAAGCGGTCGCCTTCTTGGGCCGGTGTGGAGTTTCTCTATCAGTTTCTCATAAAGAATAGAACGCAAGGCCCGCGCGCCATGGAGGTGGACAAACAGCAGGTGCGGCCCGGGGATCTTACGCAGCTCGGCCATGCCAACGGAACCTTTTATCATTCGCAGCTTATCGTACAAGTGACGCCGGAGGAAATTTATATCGCCGCGCATTCCTATGATTGTTGGATGCGCCCCCTATCCAGCTATACATACGACAGGGGACGCTTTTTGCGGGTGATAGGTTCGGAAGAATAAGCTTTCTTGACGCCAGACCGAACCGAAGGGCATGAACCGCGCATGCGCCAGTTCGGCCCGGAAGGCGGGGCCTTCAGCGGCGCGCCTCGCCCGCCTTGCGGACCGGCTGCCTGCGGCCAAGAATTTCGGCCAAAATGACGCCCCGCATCAGCGAATCGGCATCAAGGTCGAGCGCTATCCCGGCAAGGTTCACGGGCGCATTTTCCGCCTGCTCAAGGGCCATAGGGTCCTCCGCCGCGTTCGTCGGCGAAGGAGGCGGCACGACGTGCATATAAGATTTTCGCGTAGCGGGCGCGGGCTCCCGCGTTCTGCCCTCCGCGCTCTCCCACAGGCCGGGCATTGCCGGCCGCAGGGGCGAGCCGGCCTCCTCGGGGGGCGCGGGCCGGCCCGCCCCTGCGGATCCATGCCGCATTGTTCGCGCCGGGCTTTCGTCTTGTTCCGCCACTCTTTTCCGGTTGGCGGAGATGATCCATCCGATCAGGGCAATGATAATAAACAGTTCCATTATTTCTTTTTCGTATTTTGCGGCGGTTGATGCCCTTCAACCGTCGCGTCCGGCTTTGCGGCCTTGGAAATGCTGTCCCGCATGGACGTATCCGCGATGGTGTTTTGCATCTGGTAGTACTCCATCACGCCCAGCTTGCCCTCGCGCAAGGCGGACGCCATGGCCCTTGGCACCTCGGCCTCGCTCTCGACCACCAGCGCGCGCATTTCCTGCACCTTCGCTTTCATCTCCTGCTCCTGCGCGACAGCCATGGCCCGGCGCTCCTCCGCCTTGGCCTGCGCGATGCGGCGGTCCGCCTCGGCCTGATCCATCTGCAATTGCGCGCCGATGTTCCTGCCAACGTCGATATCCGCGATATCAATGGAGAGAATCTCAAACGCGGTGCCCGCGTCCAGGCCCTTGTCCAGCACGGTACGGCTGATCAAGTCTGGGTTTTCGAGCACATCCGCGTGGGTAACGGAGGAGCCGACGGTGGTAACGATACCCTCGCCCACGCGGGCGATGATGGTTTCCTCCCCGGCGCCGCCGACCAGCCGCTCAATGTTGGCCCGAACCGTCACGCGCGCCTTGGCCTGCAGCTCAATGCCGTCCTTGGCAATGGCGGAAATGTTGGGCGTCTCAATGACCTTGGGGTTTACGCTCATTTGCACGGCCTGCAGCACATCGCGCCCGGCCAGATCAATGGCCGCGGCCTTTTCAAACTCCAGGGGAATGTTGGCGCGCTGCGCGGCGATCAGCGCGTTGATGACGCGGTCAATGTTGCCGCCCGCCAGATAGTGCGCTTCCATTTTATTCAGCGTGACCTCCAGCCCCGCCTTGGTGGCCTTGATCAAGGGATTGATGAGCCTCGCCGGAACAACGCGGCGGATGCGCATGGCCACCAGCGAGGAGATGCTCACCTTCACGCCCGACGCCCGCGCGGAGATCCACAGCGTGACGGGCACGAAGGAAAAAAGCACCAGCAGGATGATGAGGACCAACATGATGAGGATAGCCAGGCCAAGGTATTCCATAAAGAAATGCGCCTCCTTTTTAAATTTCTTCCACGATAATCCGGCTGCCTTCCACGCGCGAAATGCGCACCTTGGCGCCTTGCCTGATGTACACGCCGTCGGTCACCACATTGAGCCGTACGTCGTCGAAATTGGCGATTCCGCTGGGCCTGAGCACGGTTTTGGCTTCCCCTTCGCGCCCTATATAGATGCTCATATCATCGGACGCGTTATAGCCATTCTCCGTCTCCTTGAGGATGATGGGCGACTTGCTGAGCCGCCCGCTGGCGGCGGATTTGAGGGTGACGGACAGTATAATGGCGATCAGCGCCACGATGATGAGCAGCAAGCCAAAGGCCGCCAAAACCCCGATCCGCGCCCACACCATTCCAACGCTGACCAGCAAAAGAATGAGGCTGCCAATACCGGGCAAGCCAAAACCCGGCATAAACACCTCCAGGAGCAAAAGCGCCAAACCCGCGATCACGCAGATGAAAATCGGCAAATTTGTCACAATGAATTCGAGCATATTACCCCCTCCTCTTCATGATATTTCTATCATAGCATAATACCAAACGGAAAAAAAGATGATGATTCGAAATGACGCGGAATTATTGATTTGCCCGGGGGTACGAATGTCATAGGCGTCTGAAAAAGCAAGGTTCTGACGACTATCCGCCAGAACCTTACCGCCGCTTTCTTTTCTCCTGATAAAGAAAGCAGACGTCCCTCCACACCCTCTACTTCTTCTTTTTCCCGAACACCGCGTATCCGCCGCCGCCCAAAAGGGCCGCCCCAGCCGTGACGATCAGCGCGATCCACCCGCCGGCCAGACCGGATGACGTCTCCACTGGCGACCCGGTGGTTTGAGGAAGCTCTGTTTCCGTCGCGGCGGAAAGCTCCGCCGTCGGTTCTTCTGTCGCGGGTGTTTCCGGCACAGGCTCTTCCGCCACAGACCCCGCCGGCGCCTCCGTCGCCATTTCACCAGCGGATTCTTCCGCGATGGCTTCCGTTGGCCCGGCGTTCACCTGCGCCGCCGCGGTTGGATCAGGAGAAGGCGCAGTGACCTCGCGCGTAACCTGCGCGAGCGTCCCCGTAATCTGCACGCCGGGCACGGCGGATTCGTATGCCGCGGGCGTAGGCGCGGGCTTTGGCTTGGGCGTATAGATGCGCACCAGGGGCGTGCTATCGGGGGTGGCCCGCGGCCGCAAGGTTATGATCGAAAAGGTTACAGGCGTTGACATGAGCGCCCTTTCAGCTTTCGCCTGAACCGGCTCTTCCGATATGGGGTTACCCTCTTCATCGGCTGGGAAGAAGCCGGCCGCGCCGCCGCGGTTGAGCGTGCCGTACACGCGGTAGAGCGTTTCCCCATCGCGCGCGGTAAAGCTGTAAAGCCCCTTGCTCTCGTCCGCCAGCGTATACTGGGGGGGAACGGCCTTGGAGGGTTGCGGCTCAAAGCCTTTAAAGTACGCTTCAAAATCCTTCTCCGGATCGACCGGGGCCGCGTCCTCGACCGGAATGCCCTCCGCATTCGCCGGGTAGAACTGCGGCATGGCGCGGCCATACGCGCCAAACACGCGGTATATGGACTCACCCTCGCGGTCCGCAAAAGCGTACAGGCTGCTGCCCTCCCGAACGGTATAATAAAAATCCGGAACAGCGGCTGGCGTCACCTCCGCGAATTTGGGCGGGGGGATGATTGCCAGATCGGACGCGGGGCGCACGGGCAGCGCGTTCGTGTTCACATTGCCCTCCTCGTCGCAGGGGTAGTAGTATGCCTCCTTGCCGCGGTTTAAGACGCCATAGACGCGGAAATGCGCTTTGCCGTTTATATCCATGAACGTCCAAACATCCGCGTTATCGGTTGGGTAATAATAGAGCGGCACATCCTTTTCATCCCGCGCGATGGGCTCAAACCCGGCGATGTACCTTTCAAAGTCGTCCGCGAGTGACACGGGCGCCGCGTCCTCCGCGACACTACCCCGCTCGTCCGCGCTATAGTACGCCGGCTCGCAGCCGTCCTTGACGCCATACGAGCGATACACCTTTTGCCCCACGCGGTCCGTAACGGCAAACAGGCCGCCGCCAACGGCTTCATAGTAGGCGGGCGGGTCTTTGGGCTCCATGGCGGTAAAGCCTTTAATATACCTTTCAAAATCATCATCAGGGTTTATGGGGGCGGCGCCTTTCACCGGCGTTCCCTCCGCCGCGGCCTCATAATACGCGGGCTCCGCGCCATCCAAACGGCCAAAAACGCGATAGCGCGTTTCCCCGTCGCGCCCCTCAAAGGCGTAGAGCGCATCCCCCGCGGTTTTATAATGGACGGGCAGGGCCGACGGTTTTGCCGCGCCAAATCCCTCAACATACGCGCTATAATCCTCGGCGGGGTCCACCCGCTCAGCGTCTTCCGGCACAGCGCCTGTTTCATCCACCGCATAGAACGCGGGCGAACCGCCATTCACGCGGCCATACTTTCGCGTTACACGCTCGCCGTCACGCGTGGTGAAGACAACTTCACCCGGGCCCACAAGCTCGTAATAGGCGGGCAACACCTCAACCTGAACCGGCACATAACCCTTGACGAACGTTTCGTAATCCTTCTGCGGGCTGGCGGGTTTTTCATTCATCACGACGTTGCCCTCCCGGTCCGCGGGAAAGAACATCGGTTCACTGCCCGACATGGAGCCATAGGCGCGGT
>JGI20171J29575_12612647_pt1 | contig 22919 bp, 13 predicted proteins | sample TergutNc150P4_FD_29575 | JGI IMG/M metagenome (IMG submission 29575)
GTACCATTATAAATTTTGTTTAGGTAATCATTTTTATCTTCGAAATCATTGTCAGATTTAAAAACTGACAAAGCTGACAAATATTTTTGCGAATCAACATACGAAACCCCTTTCTCATGCAATTCCTCCCGGCGAGTTATTGAAGGTATTTTTATAAATTCTTCATCAGCCTCAAGTTTTTTATAAAAGATTATATAATTCTTTTCGATCTTCGCCTTAATAAAATCGCCAATGGCATTAGGAAGGATACTAATTGTCATTTTCAATGGTTCTCCTTCTAATGTATTTATGTATGGGTTATCACGCATTAATATTAGATAAGGTTTCCCTGACGAATTCAAGATCATTCCTATAAGAATGATAGAAACCGTCCAACTAACATACAGTATTATTGACGATGATAAGCTCCATATAGTATAACGGCTTTTGGCAAATTCACGGACAGTTTTAATCTCATCGAAAGTTCTATTTGACGCCATTCATTTATCACCCCAATTCTTATTTACCGCTCTTATGAAGTTTTATATAAAGATTGAATAATAGGTTTTCGCATCATCCCGAATTGTTTTAATGTTTTGCATTTACTAACTCCTTAATACACATTAATCATATATTTCATCGGGAATTAAGTATTTTTTTTCAATGCCGGACGCAGTGAGTTTATTGATATTTTCGTTAACATATTCTTCAACATGATCATAGTTAAACGTACAGCCTTTAGCATCAGGCGTACCTTCATACCAAGCATGTTCATTAAAAAATATCCGGTCATTACACATAAATCTGCTAACGTTTATCCCTTTGTTGTTCACATACCAAGAGACATCAACGTGATAATACATACCGTTTAATTTAACCATATTCCAATAATACTCATCTTCGCCTCCAGGCACGTTTAGTTTGCCTCTTACTATAAGACATTCAATACCAGATCTGCCCATTATAAGTTTAAAAGCCTCTGATATACCTTTGCTTATCGCCCGTTTAGAAGCAGAGCCTAATACACAAAATGGTAATTCAGGCGAAATATCAAGATTTTTTAATCCGCGTTTCATGGATTCAATATATGTTGTATCGTATTTAACAGATTGTTGAATATAGCTAAACGCTAAAAATACTTTCAGAAACTGAGGGATATTACCTTTTCCATATAAATATTTCACAAGTCTTTCAGCTTCATTTTGTGACGCAGCTTCCATATTGTAGATTTGTACAGGATCATACCTATAATCAAACACTATGGTAATATGTCTATTAGGTAAATAACTGCATCTAAAGGTATCAAGTCCTTGAAACTCATCGTAAATTAATTTTTGATTTTGACTGATTATATCCCAAATCCGGTCGGTGTTATGAGTTGCTATCGGTAAATTGATTGGATACGCTTTGTATGTATGCTTATATTTCGTTAGAAAATTAATAATATCCAAGTCACCGGTGTCATCTATTACATCACTTAGCTTGAACCCTTTATATGGCAATTCATATTCGATAGTCATTCTATTGCTGTGTTGCATCAACCCTAAAAAAGCCTCTTGATAATGAATTTTGGCGCTTCCTTGCTTGTAAATATACGTTAATTTCGGACTTCGGTTAAACACTTGCTCAAATAATGCATCAATATTTATATTAATACCCGAAAGTATAAATTCTGTGTTTTGAGCAAACATATTGCCAACAACCGTGTTAATGTCGTTTTCAGAAATCGCCACAATCTCACCCCACTAAAAATACTTGCTTCGCCATTCTACTAAAAACATATGATTGACATTATTTATCATTTCATAACCGAATTTTGCGCGGAACCGCCCTACCCGTTCTCTAACAAAAGTGAACGCGGTCCATCTGCTGCCATGCTTACGCATTGTATATTGAAGATCTTCACATAAATCTGTCAGATCGTAAATCACTTCCCCTGATGCGGGTGATCCGAAAATAAAGTTTGTATATTCATTTGAGTTATCAATAATATAATACAATCTAAGAGAAGGTACGGGTGAACGGTCGATATAAAAACACCCTAAAACTGCTTTCTTGTATCCGTGTGTTAAAGTTTTATCAAATATATCTATAATTTTGTCATATATTCTACGGCGGCAATCTTGAAATTGTTCTTTTTCTATAAGTTTCATCTTAATTCTCCTTCAGAAAAATTAAGGCAATCTCAACTTTTGGTAGAGATTATATACTCCACCAACGAATCATGTATTTTTATAGGCGCAAAATTTCGCTGTCCGCGATAAATTTTACCATTTTCATGCTGCCAAATAATGATGTCGTTGATTCCTAGATTTTCGATTACATATAAATTCTCTGGAATCAGGAAATTGTAACCCCTTTCTTCATTTGTTACGTTTACAACACCGGTATATTGATCATCTATTATACCAGTAAATTCATGCCCATCTCCATTAGCGTGACCAAATGCACAAAGATACTCTTTATATTCGTCAGAAAATCTTAATGCAAGTTGTCTTTCAGCATTGCTTATAGACTCTTTACTTGCAGGTTCGTGTGAAGAAAAGTTCTTCATGCCTTTCATTGCTTCAATTATATTCATAATTACAGTCCGCCTTTCTTTTATGCTATTATATCAGAGCGTTCATGCCAATACTTCTCTCTTTGATTTTTCCATTCTTTTTCGTGCTCCTTAGTGTGCACTTCAGTTTCTTTTGTTTTGTCATGCAATATAGTATCATTCCCACCACATCTATGTTCAGAAACCGTTAATTCTGCTAGCGGAGAATCTTCTCTTTGTCCAATATGATGCAATTCAACTTTTTCGCCATCTTTTGTATACGGCGCAAGTCCTATTTCCATTCTCTCGGTATTAGTTAGTTTATCTTCTTTATTTCGTTGTAATAAATCTATATCAATACGTATTAAACATTTTTCTCCATCAATTTCACATTCCTCTAAACCTGCTTCTTTATAGATATCAGCTTCTTTTTGAGAAGCAATGCTATCGACGATTTCATCAGACCACCCTGTTTCTGCTTGCAATTCAACTTTTTGTTCTTCACTGAGTCCTGTTTCCTCTTGAAACCCGACATCCTCAGCTATAGTACCGTCTTCATTTTCTTTCGTCTCCATTTCGCTGCCATAGATTTCTTTTAGATCAGTACGTTCGGCAGACTCAGCTACCTCCTCACTTCTTGCCGATACTTCACTTTTAGTCTCTAAGCTTTTATCAGTATTATCAATTGTAGAATCTACAATATCCCCCGTCTCTGACATTATATACCCCCTTGCTCATTTAAAACAACCCTGATTAGCAAGATAATCCCAAGCCTCAAGATATTCTGGACGTTTCTGTTTCACTGACAGTCCGTATGCCTTAATAATACCACTGCATATTTCTTTAAACTGTTTTGTCTTTTCAAATGGTGTATTGGGTAGCTCGTTCTTAACTAATGGAAGTATAAAATATTGACTCATTGCTTTTATAAATCTATCCAGCCAGCTTTTATACTTCTCTTTGATTACAGCACCTTCTTGATTAATTTTGATAATATCGAATATATCCCCCATTTGAAGGAAGCCGATAATAAAAGTAAACAATAAAGCTTTTAGTTTATCAGAATCAGCCTCGGCAAGGATATTTTTGCTTGTATCGAAAAAAACCGCGACAATCTCAAGAAGTTCGTCTATCTTGCCGTCTGTCAGTGATTTGTATTCAATCTCACACTTATCCTGCATCATTTCAATAATCTCATTTTTGAAGCTGAATTTAAGTTTCCTTTCTTTATAAGCATCATAAAGTACATTAACAACATAGCCCCGCATCTTTATAAGTTCAATATGGTCAATGATTTTAACGACTTTTTCAGAATACTTTCTTGTCCCAGTCTTTTTGTCAACAATCGGGTTAAATTCTTCGCATTCTGCAAGAATAGTATCGTTCCAGCCCGCATGGAAGACAGCGGCAACGCCTTTGTCTAACCGGCTTAGTTCGCGTACCTGTTCTTTTGTCAATGTCAACGCATTTCCTATTTCCTTACAGTCTTGCTCTTCCGGAAGGCGCAATACAATTTTTATGGCGGTATTTTTTATGGCCGTGACATCAACAGCGCTTGGCGACTGATCAATAATCATAAAACCCTCACCATATGTACGCATCTCAGCTATACATGCCGTCAGCATCTCTACAGAACTTCCGAGAATATTCGCGCTTGAACTACTCTGCTCGTGGGAGCAGCGCTTTAAGATATTATGTGCTTCTTCCAAAACAGTTACATGTTTTGTGCTTGTGTTAGCTTCACGCGCTGTCGCGTAACGATATTCCTTCAATCTAATTATCAAAAGACCCATTATCAACGCCCTTGTTTCTTGTGAACCTATATTGCTTATGTCAATGATACAATTTTCGTCAAATAGCGTTTTATCACTAACCCCACGGTTTCCGCAGAATATTTGCCCTTCAAAACCGTTTGTCATAGCCCCAACTCTGGTAAGCAGTGCACCTTGATAATTTCCTTTTACTTCTGAAGAATAGTTTGTCTTTTCTATAATATCAGCTATTACCTCTTCCAAGTCGTGAAAGTCTGGGAACTCCCTGTCCGTTTTAATCACCTGAACAGAATGATTCAAATCCCAGCCGCATTTGATATATGCACCTTCAAAAGCTTTTTTAAGAAAAGCTGGCATTGCGCCTTCTAAAGGCCAGCAGGCACTTATTGTTCCTACAAGACGGCTTATATGTTCCTGTATGTGAACCCTTGGATGAAACTCAAATGGGTTTAATCTGAGCATACGGCACTGCCGAGGATTAGTAGTAAATATATTAACCCGTTTACTCGGATTGTTGCCTAATATCTCCTTATAATTCCCGAAAACACCTTTGTATTCACCTTTGGTCGGTTCAATAACAAGGAACTTAACGCCGCTGTCACATAAACTCCTTAAAATATTATAAGTAGCGTTACTTTTACCGGATCCTGACGTCCCGGTTATAAAACAATGTGAAGAAAAAGTGTCTATATCTAATACCGCATCTCCAACGTCATCTGACCCCATATGTTGAATCTTTCCGAATTTGATACATCGGCTGACCTTTTTCTTCCATTCAGCAGGGACATTTCGGCCAAACTCGGCCATCTCAGTTACAGTAACACCTGGAACTGATTTTCTCGGCAACGCCATAATTATAGGAAGTTCGTTTCCGCTAACCATAAGGCCAGGCGTAATTAATTGTTCTTTTCCGATTTTGTCCCCTATGTTCGGTACAGCGATATTACCACATAAAAACTGTGGATGCTGAAAATATCTAATATATTTGAGGAGAGTTTCCCGCTTGTCGCTGCCTTCTTTTTCTTTTGTCCATTCGTTACAATATACCTCGGCGGAAACAGTGTTGTCACTCATCAATAATGATTGGAGCGTACTAGACGTAATGGAAGCGGTTTCAATGTCATCACTAAGCAAATAACAGCCGCAGTTCCACATACCATATATACGGTTCGTATTAATACGCTCCAAATGATTATCTATCATTTCAAGCAAACTTGTTATCGCTTTGTTCTCTCGATTTATATTATATGTTTGTGTGAAACCTTTTGTATCACTTGTGCTCAACCCTGTAGAGCTTCCTTCAGTCAGTACAGTACCAGAAACCATCGCTTCGTTTTTAGAAACGGCATCCGAAGAGTTGTTTCCTGTTTGATATGAAGTGCCGTTATTACTCCCCCAACCGTAAAAATTAAACGAACTTCCGCGAGTTGTAGTTGTTCCGGTAGACATCCCTTCAGTATGTGAAGTCCCAAAAGAAAGTGATATGCTTTCATTTACGGCGTTTGAAAAATTACTCGAAAAATTGTATCCTGCGGTTGTGGATTCATTATAAGCATAGCTTACAGATTCCTCTTTATACGGAGAAATCAAAGTCGCAAGGTTTTCAAGCCCCGATTTAAAATCTTCAATTACATTTGAAGGGACACGCTGCGAAACGACAAGCAATGTATACTTTTTCCCTGATAGTGAGTCGATAAATTTCTCAAATCCTTGCGATGTAAAATCACGATGCTGTTCTTTTTCTTCGTTTCTTTTACCGGGAATAACACTGACAGTTCTAATTATTTTCTTATCGGTAAAGCTGAGTGATTTAAAAAAGTCGGTTTTACTTTTGACTTTATCTGTATCAACTATCTTAGTCATTTTACTGCCGGGGAACTGTCCCTTCATATTGCTCTCAAGCAGGTCTCCTGCAGTCCCTTTCAATTCGTTCGCTGAGGTACACAGGTATAAATTGACTTCTTTCCCATCACTCTGGATAATCATTGTTACAGCGGATACGTATCTATGTAAAGCTGAAAAGACACTCACAAGTTTTTCGTGGCTGTCCTCTTTTTCATTATAAAGGATTTTATCAATCCTGAATATTGTAATCCTGTCCTCTAGTTCTTCTTGACGCAAAGATGAACGGAACAGCAGCACGGGCATATTCTGCAGTTGCTCAATATGCTTCTGATTAAGTGCCATGTATATAGCTTGGATATTCCTGTTTAGCAACTCCAAACCTTTTGAGTCAGCAAGCATATTCTGCGCAGGAGAAGGCTTCGGAAGATTATTTTCACCACTTTTATTTCGAGGTGCCGGTGAATATGTAGACATAAATAAACCTCCTAATTATTCACTCAACTTTCGCACCTTGAAAAATAGTACTGATTTTAACAATATTTCGTATCTGTTGTATTGAAATATTTAATAATCCAAAACAATAATGACGTAAAATCAATGCATTTGCTCTTATTTTATAAAGGTGCGAAAGTTGAGTTATTCATTTTAACCGCTTTTTCTTGTTTGAATTCTTAATGCCCCACCACATGCCTTTCTTTTCTCCGGTTCTATCCCCTCCTTTCCCCGAACTATTCTCAATATCGCTAATATTATCACAATCTTCAAATCGGGGGGCGGAATTAGAATTTTGAGAGTTCTTAATATTTGTGTTACCTGAATTTACATCTGATATATTTTGTTGAGATTTTCTTGGCTCTTTATCTTGATCAGAGGTATTTTTCTTATCATCACGTTTTAGCGAAACACCATACAGATCTTCATAAAACATCAACAAATCGCTATCTCTTCCCACTGCTTTATTAATTCCTTGCTTTACACTTGGATAATCAGCCATTGACTTTGATTCAAACACTTTTTGTAGGCTTTTTTGGATCAAACAAACGACACACAGAAAGTCCTCATTTGAAATATAGTCAGAACCATAAATATCTTTGTAAATCTTAACGGTAGGTTCCCGCATTTTTTTATCTGCATAATAGCAGAGTTTTGTTAAATTCAGAAATAATTCTATTTTGCTATTTGATATGTTTGCATCCACATAATCGTCAACGTACTTAGCATATCTTTCAGATCTCTCAGATCTCTCAACAAAAGCAGCAATCAATAAAAAATGTTGCTCGAATGATAGATCTCTGTACTTAGAAACCGTTCCAATTACAGCTTTAGTATAAACATTGCCTGGAAGATGAATCAATCCGATATAAGGCAACAATTTATCTTTATTGATTTGTTTATTTACTATCAATGCAAAGAACGATATTAGACTTGAGTTCGGATAATCCTCGCTGTTATTTCCAGCGGCAAATAATTTATTTGCGATTTGTACTCTAGGGGTGTTTGCTCTAAAATTAACTGTGCTAATATTTTCATTGGAGATATATTGGTTTAACTCTTCATCAATAAGCCTCATTAAACTGACCTGTGCTTTTTCCGATAACATTAAATCAGCTGCTGTAAATTCTTCAAATAATTTAATATAATCAGATTCCTTAGCTTGATCAATAAGTTTCTCAAAGAAAGCAAAACCATATGGGTATGGCAACACTCGCCGGTTCATTTCCTCAGCAAGCTTTATGTTGCAGACTTCTTTTAAGACTTCATTTAGCAAGGATTTTGAGCTAAATGCTGGACTCTTGTACTCCGCCAACAAATATTCCAGGTCTTCTTCTAGCAAGCCGTCACTAACTTTACTCTTGCAAATATCAATAAGTTCACTGACCGTATTGGCATGGACCTCTATATCACAACAGTTACGGCGAATGAAATCTTTCAGCTTGCTACCTTCTGGCAGCCCGTCTTTAAGATCTTTCGTATTATTCTTATCACACTGATTGAGTTTCTTTAGAAATGTTTTTATATTTTCCCGAAAGCAGCCGTTTTTATAATCATGAAGCTTCGATAACTCTTTCGAAAGAAATGTTAAGGCCTCTTGATTATTAAATGTAATTTCATCTTCTTTACATATGTTTATGCATTCCAAATATATATCAAAAAATGGTATAACCGTTTCTGATACATCATCCAGTTTCATTCTGAAATAATCGAAATCGACCTTTTCGCTGCATTCTTTTATTATGTTGCCGCAAAAAGAACGATATTGATCCGGCTCAGAGAATAATCCCTTGGCCTGTCTCCAATATGCTTCAAGTTCGGAATCGCTTGAATAATATGAGTTGTTATTGACATTGCTTTGACTGGATATATTACTATTGACTGCAATAACTATACTGACTAATCTGTCGATCGCATGAGATCGAAGAGTTTTATAATAACTTTCATTTGTAATATCTTTTTGCTTATCTATTTCAAAAACTAATTTAACCAAATCTATGGCAACATCCCAGTTCCGTCTTAGTTCTTCAAGTGAACGGCGTTTAATAGCCTCCCAATTCGGAATATTGGTTATCTTGTTATTTTTAGCATATCGAATACAATCAATTATTATGATAAGAGGCATAGATGATAAGTCTTTGTGAAAATCTTTAAATTTTGCATAAGTATCTGTAATTAGTTCCAATGAAATTTTATCGGTACTATCTGGCCGATTTAAAAAGCCTTGGCAAAACGCCTTATGATTTTCATCAAAGCCAGTAATAAGCGAGAAATACGGATGCTCCAAATCGTGTTCATTGGCCTCTATGTCTTCTAATAAAACATATGGAGCATTTGGAATAGATCGGATAGTTTGCATATTGACAGAGTCGCGGGTATCCACACCAACGATCATTGCTCGGATTCTTACTGGCGCACTTGAATTTTTCGTAAACTTGTTTTTAGGCGTAATGTTGTATTTGTTTTCCTTTCCCGGACTATTCATGCGAGTTGCAAATGATATTTGCTGAGCAACATCCGGAGAAAATGCATAATGAATAGCTGCAATCCACTGTTCAATCTCTGCTTCAATGCCTCTTATTATAATGAATTTTTGATCCTCTGGTTGAAGTTCAAATTGTCTCAGGATAAACCATACTGCATTTTGCAATACTTTTTTTCTGTCATCTTGAAAGATAAATTTTCCGATTCTCTCGAAGCTAAATTCCGGATTAGGAGTAAGTCCGTTTACACGTTGCAAATAGTCCGGTATATTGTTGCCTTTGAAATCATAGTAATACTTTTCATCTTTAAGTTTTGCTGAAAAAGAGTCACTGCGAATAAAGCTACATGGATAACCGTTAAGATTTCCTATAAATGCATGATTTATAAAGTTGCCCGGACGGTCATTAACACCTTGCACATATATGCGAACAGTAAAGTCCATGATAAAAGGTAATCCTGATTCAGGTACAAAATAGATAAATGCATCATCAGTGAACTCATTGTCGTTTTGAACAAACGAACTATCCCTTTTTATGGCATCCCTTTTATCATACGGTAAATCTCTTTTTACAACGTCTTCAATAAGTGCTAAATCAATCTGCTCCCTCTCAAGAGACAACAATTCTTGACTGAATGAAAATACCTTATATCCGCCGCCTGCTCTTAAAATTCCATTTTGCAGTAAATCACGTCCATTTGAACAACGTGTAAATATTAACTGTGATAACATAGAGTTGACCTCCTAAAGCACCTGATGTGCAAGCAATTCTTTTATAAATAACTTGTGAAAAATATTTAAGTCACTAAAGTTACTGGGCATCAATAAAATCCTGCTGAGAAAGCAACCACAAAATCGGGTCCAAAACACGATGAGGATGTATCTGGGGCACATTGCCAAACTCGTCAGGTGCATCCCCAAACGCCGAAACACCGAAGAGATAACATTTTTTTCTGTGAAAATTTTCATTCTTAAAATAAAAATTATGTTCTAAAGCATTGATGAATTCTTCTTCTCCATTGTCTAAAAGCCAATCTGTTAGCTCCTTATCAACTGCCTTGCAATCATCAGTATCAAAATATCCTAAATCGGCATGCGGTGAATCTTTTCCTAGTGTCGTTCCTTTAAAACATGCATTAAGAAATAAGTCTATTTTGGAGATAACAATTGCCATATACAAATCAATAATTTTGTCATCCCGTATCCTGAGTGCATTACGCATCATCTTGGCTGCATTATGGATTACATCTACAGAGTTCTCGTCATCCGTTTCTTCTACTGAAGAACTTGTTGATTTTGAAGGATCTATGTTATTAGCTAAGTCACGTAAGCCTCGAAAACGCAATGGATCAATAACAAAAATAACCGCCTGCGAATTCTCAATATATCTGGCATCTCTTTGTGCATTTTCCTCATCAAGAATATTGTGGGTTTCGCCAGCGCCATCAAAAATATTTAATACATACGTCATTTTCTTCTTTAAATTACGAATAGTCCATATATTTGCTCTAACATTACTGGCAAGTGTTGCAGGTACCATTAATTTTTCATCATAAATCATTTTTCGATTAATTGCATGACTTTGCCTTGTTTCAGGAGTGTTCGACTTTAAACTCAACTTCAAATTTCCTGATCTTTTGGACAGCTCTGTTAATAAAACTGTAATATAATTCGTTTTCCCCGAACCTGATGATCCAATAAGGCTAAAAGGCATATTCGTAATATCCAGTAATGAATCTGGCAAGGTTTCATTACACATCGGGCATTTTTTTGTGTAAAGTGTTCGCTCATGACACGTTTTGGTACGGCATTTTACCCCCCGGTTCAGTTCACCAAATCTTAATTCTTTAACTTTAATACCTGTATTACATTCCAAACAATAATAAATAAGTTCGCTATTATCAAATTTGTTAAAACAGAACGGGCATAGAGTTTTCCCCATTTTATATTCCCCCTATATTTTTCCGCTGAACCAGTTGAACGGACTAATTGATAAGTCCTTCATCAGATTTTCTTTTGTCGGCACGATTTTCATCCTAACATTACCAGATGGTAATGTTACATCATCGAATACCTGTTTATAATCCTTGTGGTTTCCATTGATATATATTTTATCTGTTGTAGCTATAACAGTTTTATTGTTGCCTGTAGTACCATTGAGATAAACCAAATCAAACGGCGGTAATTCTGAAACATTCCCTTTTACAACTTGTACATTAATACTAAGCTCAAGTGAGTTCCTTCCCCTTTTGCTTTTTACCCCATACTTCACTGTTATATGCATTGGGATCCTAATTCTGTTTCTTTCGGGCGATGATAAGATAAGTTTCCCATTAATCAAGTATTGCGTATACAATGTCAAATAACATACCCCACTCAATTCATGATTATTTTTAATAATAAGCTCATTTTTTCGCTTTCGGCAGTTTTCAATGCTGACTTTAGAATAAACTGACAATTCAGACGCTTCTGTCCAATAAGGTTCAGCATCTTTTAAACCATAGCATATAAACTGAGCTTCATTCGGTATCGGTTCAGAGAGTTTAAAAACTAAATTATTGCCATCGACCCTGACATCCCGCGAGGCTAATGTAACCGGCAAATATGTATTAATCATTTCTGTATTGCTTGCAATGGCGTCATTTGAGTAATAGGCGAACGCGGCAACATCGAAACATCTGTTCGGATCAACAGTAAAAGTCACATTCCCGTTTTCTGAAGGAACATATATGATCGTTTCACCAAAGTTTTTGATATCAGAAACTTTAATGATGCTGTCTTTAGAAATACTCTTGTTGCTTTTCAATTCAACAATTCTTATCGTGTAACCGCTTTTTATATTGTTCCATTCAACAGTAAATCTAAGACGATTATTACTGACTATTATGTCAAGCGGCGTCAGCTTCTCTCCGCGTTTATGTATAAATGTCTGCCCTTGGCTTATTTTTTCGCCGCCGAAGACAGAATACACAGCCTGTACGCGATAACCATATACACAGTTCGTTTTTAGATTTTTGTCATTGAAACTGCCACACAGACCCTCAAAAATCTTTCCTGCGTTCCTGTCAGATACCGACGGAATAGAATTTTCTTTTCTGTAAATTCGGACACTTTGACAGTTCAGTGGTATATCCCAAGATATAATAATTCCGTATGCATTATCTGAAATGTGTCTAATATTGCTAACATCTTGATATAAAATTGTGTTTTTAGATCTTCTAACAGAAAATACTTCCGCATTCTTATCAAGTACTGCCCACTTAGCAAATACCGAATAAGTATATTCTTGACATGAAATAATGTCGGTATCATTATAAGACATTTGTCTGGTATCTCTAACAATCTGTTTTACCCCTTTGTCTCCGGGGCTTAAAGGAGCAATTCCGCAGTTTTTTCTTACTAACGTATATTTGACATCCTTATCAGGTGATGAACTCCATGTAACATTTACACTGATGTTTTGCTCATCCGGATAACAATTAATCTCACCACATGGGCGGGGCGGTAAGCTTATTAACATATTAATTGCCTCCCTGTGGTCAGAACATTCATTTATAATATGTTTGCAAGTCTCAATTTGCTTTTGCCTGTCAAGCCTTTTTGAATCATTAAGCAACCTTTGAAAATCCGCAAGTATCTTTTTTATTTCAGATTCATATTTTGATAAATTGATTTTAGGATTTTCTTTTCTGGTATCAAAAATAAATTTCTGCGCAGCCATAAGTCTTTTTTCTGTAATAAGGCGATCTAAATCAAGAAAATATTTTTCGACTCCTACTGATTCATCTTTAATTTTTCTATCTAACAATTGTAGACGCGGATCCTTCGGGTTAGCAAGTTTTGCGTTGGACAGCTGCTTCTTAGCCTCAGTAAGATCAAATTCCGCGATAGCATTTATCGCTTTCTGGTAGTAAATATTAAAATTTTTGATTCCAGCTATAAAAAAATTACAATGAACGCAGTAATCGGACGATATTGGAGTTCTTTTTGAACAACCGGAACTTGGGCAAACTGTATACAACTGTTTTTTGCAATACTTGCAATCACTATTTTCAGCTTCGCTAATGCTATTGAATTTATTTAACGACCCACATTTCCCACATTTTATAAAAATTATATTGTCTTCAGGTATATATGGATCAATTTTAATTAGCCCAACTATCTTGTTATAAAGTGCAATGGATTCCTGTTGTGAATACCCTTCTTTGCCTATTTCGGAAATACACCCATCTGCTATTATCGGTAAACGCTTATCACTGTTGGTAAAGAATTTTGCTTCTTCACTTAATTTATCCCGAATGATAACAAACTTCAAAGAATTATCATAGGTTCTGCGATGTTCATCAGAATCCAGAATTTTGTTTGTCGCAATCGTACACAAATCTGTCCAAGCATGTGCATAATCATTTGTAGCGTTTACATATTTAGAAATTTTTGCAGTTACTAGATCGCGTAGATCATCCAAGTTTTTTTTGCTGTAAGTTTCCACATTAACCATATCGTTGCTGATATACGCGATAAAATCATAAATATTATTAATATTTTGAGGAACCTGTCCGTTCGCGTCTCTTTGTTGTTTCAGCAAAGCTATCTTTTCGGAAATAAGATTTAATATAATGTCATCCATTAGTGGCGGAAGCCATTTTTCGATGTTTTCTGTCCCTTTAACTTCTATTCCACAGCTTTCAATAATCTTTATTTTATCTGATTCTTTTAAATACTTAATCCCTTTTATTTCCCGAATCTTATTTTTATATATAGACTTTATTCCACTGTTAGCAAGACGTTTTGCATACCCCAGAATACGCTCACATTCAGCATCTGCTTGTTCATTAACATCCGCCATAAACGAACCTCCTAATCAATGTCCCATACTTCGGTATCAGAATGTTCGTTATATCGTGTCGAACCTTTTGTTTCTTGCGTATTCAGTGTTTGAGCTATCTTTCCGAATGTTTGTGTAAGTTCAGATTGGCTGACAAGCAATGCATTTTCAGTTGTTGATGAAATAGCATCAAGGAATTCTTTATTAACAGAGCCAAAACCGACAGCGAAAGTTTCTATTCCGCACTCATTACATTGTTTTGCGGCAGCAATTGCTTTGTCAGTATTGTACCACACCCCATCGGCAAGAATAATGGCCACGGATTTCCCTTTCACATTTGATAACATTTGCTTAATTGTATCAAAAGGGTGCGCTCCATTTCCGTACCCTGTCTGTCCGCATTTAATTGAATTTATACTATGAATACATGACGAAGCATTTTTACTTAATTTCCCTACAATTGACGACTCATCGGAAACAGCAACTACTCCAACCTGCGTATAATTAAAATTCATATTTTGCACAAAGTTACACATAGCTGCCTGCGCCTGGGCCATTGGGCTTCCATCCATGCTTCCGGAAACATCAATAGCCATTACTACGTTAAGTTTCTCCAGATTATTTATGGTTTTCTTCTCAATTGGTTTGCCATATGCTGACATATCCTCGGGCACAGGTTCTTTTCGAATAGGTAAATCTAAATCTGTGTTTCCCTGACGGGCCTGTACGTGAATAATTCCATTTTGGTCGTAGCTGTACTGTATACGAATAATTGTTTCACCGCTTTGATCGTGTTTAATTCCGGTTACCACATATTTATACGGGATAATACAATCAAGAGGTTTGCCGTCACCTTGAAGAACATAAATTTCAAGCTCATTCTCCTCACAAGAAGAAGTAAAGAATTTAAAACTTCTTGCCGAACGTGTTGGTATCTGGTGATTCGCGGGAATAATTAACTCATTAATATATTCTGTACCTGTTTCATTAACGGCTATTATCCCCATGGAGTGCGTTGTAACTTCGTGTAATGCTATCTTCGAAATTGCGGAAGAAGAGAGTTTTTTAGCCGGTTCAACTTTTTTTATTAATTTATTCCGGCTATCAGCTCCTCCCTTTTTGTCAGGCATTTTAAGTAAAACGCAGTTCGCGTCCGATAAAACTGTTTGAACAGCAGCACCGATTGCTACTGCTTCATCTGGGTTAACGTGAGAAATCGGTTGCTTTTTTGATAAATTAAACAAGTACTCCTTAACTTGAATCATACGGGTAGAGCCGCCAACCAGCAAAATATCAGAAATATCTTTCCAAGTAACGCCTGCTTCATCCAGCACTTTGTTACACAAGATGCCTGTTTGATCTATAAGGTCAATTGTAGCACTATCAAATTCCTGCCTTGATATTTCTATATTTACATATCCGTAGTCAGGAATACTTAAGCTAAATTGAGCAGTTGGCTTTTGTGATAACTGTATTTTGCAGTTTTCGGCAGCTCCTTTTATCAGTTCACTAAATCGCTCACTTTCAGTTGTGTCAAACTGTGTTTCCTCAAGAAGTTTTTGTATTATGATTTTTTCAATCCGTTTGTCCCAGTCACTTCCGCCAAGAAATCTGTTGCCTGTTGTTGAGATGGTTCGCAGCACTTCATTTTCATCCATTCTGACCAGAGTTACATCAAAAGTACCACCACCCAAATCATAAACAAGGATATTTGCGTTTGTACGCCAATGATTTAATCCATAAGCGATGACTGCTGCTGTTGGCTCATTGATAATTTTGCGCACCTTCAAATCAGCAAATCTGGCAGCTTCCATTGTTGCTTCCCGCTCTTTAGAATAAAAATATGCCGGGACTGTTATAACAGCCTCATCTATAGTCGTATCCAGAACTTTTTCGCTATCTTCCTTGATATGCTTTAATAACATTCCGCTAAGTTCTTCTGCTGTATATGTTTTCTCATTTATAGTAATGTAAGTTTGATGAAGTCCCATATTTCGTTTAAAAAAAGCCGCACACCCCGATTCTCCATTAGAGAATGCTTCTTTTGCTTCAATGCCAAATTTAATCCCATCCTTGGCAAAATGAATGACAGATGGGGTGATTTTTTCATCTTCTGTATTTCTGATTATTTTAGGGAGTTTAGATTCCGGGTCAATAACTGCTACAGCAGAAAAAGTTGTTCCCAAATCTATACCAACTGCTACGCCCATGTGTCCACCTTCTCGTATAATTACTTTTCTGTTCTATTAACATCGCCTCTTGTTTTTATAATACTAAACCGGTCTTTATTTTCCTCAATCTCTTCTTGTGAGAATGTGCTTTCAGAAACGAATTCACAGCTATCAACATCTCCGGATTCATCATGCCTGACAGTTACATATGACCCTTTGTTTGTTACTGTAATTGTAACTGTGATGGAATCCCCGGCTTGAATACGGGAATTTTCAAGCCGGGCGCTTCCCATATATTTGACGTTTAACGAAGGGTCAGGCCATAGTTCAGTGCCATCACGGTCTTTTAGTGGTGTTACATAGTGTTCTTCGCTATCTCTTTCTGAATCGTTGGAATAGAAAGCAACTTCCACTACACTGGATCTTGCACGATAAGTTTCAGATACTTCAACATCAAGCTTATCACCAATATAGGCCAGGTTGTCAATAAGAAATTTTTCCGTGCCATCTTCAAACGGAACGACAACAGCAGGCCCATATGAGTGCGAGAGCCTGACAACAGTTTTAGTTGTAGGTCCAGATGGAACTTGTTGTGCTCCATTATTAATTGGAGATTCATGAAGCTGATCTGTTGTTTCCTCATCAATTAAATGAGGATACTTTTCCTTAACAGTAATATCGGCAAATAACGCGGCGCCTTTTACAACAGCAAGGTGAGGGTCATTGCGGATTATCTTGCTATTCGGGAATTTCTCCTTAACTGTATCCATTATCATTGGCATAAGCGTAGAACCTCCAACCAATAGCACTTCACTCATGTCGTCAGTGGTTAGTTTTGCTTTGTTAAGTACATCGTCAACAAATTTCATAGTTTGATCAACTAAATCTTTTGTTAATTCCTCGAATTTTTCTTTGGTTATCTCAATTGTCGTAGGTTCCCCATTATAATTTATTGTAACATTTCTCGCTGGCTGTCTTGACAAAGTTATTTTTGTCGGTTCTACCTTAGCCCTAATCAAACTAAAAAGTTCCGGATCCAAGTCGCTAATGTCAATACCATTTTGGGCAGCAAATTCCGTTTTCAAATAATCATAAAGCCTGTTATCCCAATCAACGCCGCCCAGTTTATTATTGCCGCCTGTTCTAATAGCATCTACAACAACATTGCCATCATCATCTACTTGCATATCGACTATGGTAACGTCAAATGTGCCGCCCCCCAAGTCATATACGAGAATTCTTTTGTCTTCTTTATATCTGCTGTAACAATAGCTTAACGCGGCAGCAGTCGGCTCATTAATAATATCCAGTACATTTAGCCCTGCGATTTCTCCGGCTTGCCGCGTTGCCCTTCTTTCGTCATCCGTAAAATAAGCAGGGCATGTGATAACAACATCGTGAACATCTTCTCCTTGATTGTATGCGTATTCGGCAATACGTTTCAATATACATGTAGAAATAGTTATCGGATTTTCTAAATTGCCATCAAAATCAAATATGGCATGTAAACCATCTCTTTTTGCTATCTCTTCAACATTTTCTTTCCCGATATATCTTTTGATAAATTGGGCAACACGATCAGGTTCAATCACAGCCATGTCCTTAGCTTGTTTGCCAACAACAGGTTCACTGCTGCCTTCGGGAAAGTATACAACCGAATCAATTGTCGGTGTAGCGTCATCTTGATTTTCAATAATGACTGGCTTCCTATTTTCGTCAAGCGTAGCAATCGCCGAATAAGTTGTCCCTAAATCAATTCCATATACTGCCATTATTATTCCTCCAATTCTTTATGTGCATGTTCATCATACACATAAATATTAATCCGTTCCGGGACTAACACTACATTACCAACGTAAAAGCCAGTATTAAGGATTTCAACCACTGTGCCATTATGTTCTTTGTCATCGGTTTTTAGTTTTTTATTAACCTTGCAATTCTTCACTGAATATTTATCACCTATAGTACTTTTGTATTCCAGCACACTATTCTCATGCAGCAATTGCAAGAGTTCATCAAGCAACGCGCGGAGCCCATTCTTCAATTTCTCCGCATCGTCACATTTAATATACTGCTCATACTCACTGTAAAGCCCAGCAACAGTTTTCAGTACGCGGCTGATAAGAGTTCTTTCTATCCCTTTGCGATATCTATCTAATTCATTCTGTTGGTTGTCGATCACATCCGCAAACTTGTTATGATAATTGCGATCCATATCCTCAAGTTTGCGTTTGTTTGCCAGCTGCAATTCTTCAATTTTTTTTAACACCTCTAGAGTGTCACCGTTAGTCTCAACTTGTGTTATCTCATTAAACCTACGATTTAGTTCTTGAAGTTCACTGTTGTTTGCTTGCTGAAGTTTTTCAATTTCTTCAACTTTGTTAAGAAACACAATAGCAGTGCCGTTAGGCTCAGCTTGTGCTGTTTCAAAAACTTCTTTCTCAGAAGAAACGATTACAGGTGTTTCAGTTTCAATATTTTCTGGCGTATTGTCCTGCGTTTCTTCAACAGTTTTAACATCATCCCTACTGATATATTCATTTATAACATCATTAACAATGTCATCAGTCATTGATTATTACCCTTTCAGTTTTAATTTTTATCTGCTGTTTATAAGCCCATATCAAGCAGTTTCGTGCATTTTGCACAACTATTTATAGAGATTTCATATAATCTATTGATTTTTATGAATAATATACAAACATATTTGAATGAAATACGAATATTTATACAAAAAGCAATGCAAATGATATCAAAACTGATTATGACATATACATACAAATATATCACTCTACAGTTTTTCACATATTTTACAATTACTACGATACTAGGCTCATGCCATTTAGTACGTGCAAAGTTTGTCCATAATTCTTCATTCTTAATTATTAATTCGTGCAGAAGTTGATTAGCTAACGAGACTGAAATAATTTGTTCTTATTTCGGTTAATAAACAGTAAGTCACTAGCCAACCTCCTCCATTAACACATCTCGAATTTTGCCCTTGAGCAGTCCCTCAACAGCATCTATAATCCCATATGGTTCATAAGACCCGTTGCCGAAATTATGCCCCATCGCACTGACAGGATAATAGTTTATATTTTTAAAATTGGCATCTAAAATATTTACTACGTCCCCAAAGTCTATAGATTCAAGGTATTCCCGGCATATTTTATCGCGGGCATCGTTCAATGACTTGTATTGAGCTAGATTGTTTTTATATGTTATTCTAATCTTTGTCATACCTACTGATTTCTTAACTACTCTTACATCTGTTTTTGTAATCACTACTGAAACGGGGACAGAATCTAATTTACTTGTACTTAAACGTTTTTGTTTCTTCAACTCATCTATAAAACTAGAAAGTACTATGTCCGGACTTGTGTCCGAATAATTTACCAAATCCTCAGAATTTTTATCCTGATATTCATCTCTGACAATTGATGAATTCAACGGATCAATCACTACTATGATTCCCTCACAATACCTGTATTGCTCTTGAATCTTGTCGTAGTCCTCAGCGGGAAATACTTCACCTGCAATATCATATATTGTCAAATTTATACTCGTCTTGCTTCCCTTAAAAAAATGCTCAATTCTATAAGAAATTGCGTTTTTTTCCGAAGTAGAACTTGAAATCCCACTATTAAAATTATCTTCTAACTCATTAAACTTTTCTTGTGGACTAAAAATCAATTTGGAAATATCGCCTCGTTTGTGCATTTGTTGAAGCCGCTGACGATATATATGCCAAAATGCAGTTAAAAACGTAGTTTTACCTGAACTCGAAGCTCCAACAAGTTGAATACCGTGATTTTCTGATGTTCCTGTAGTTTTTCTTGCACCGCAATGAGGGCAAACACTGTACATGTGTAATTCATTTTTCGATGTCATGTATAATGGAAGTTTCTTATTACACAAATCGTTGGTTGAATCAAATCCAATTTTTCGTTTTCGAGAGGTTGCCCGTGGATAAGCGCAATTCGTACTAACTAATCCGTATAATCCTGGTGTGAGTTTCTTGTGGACATTCCGGCAACTTGGACATTCATAATAAGGTTCACTATATTCTCTTTTACATTCAGTGCAATTAAACGTCATATTTGAGTTTTTTTTAAATGTTGCCTGTTGTGCTTTTAAAAACAGTATAATGCAAACCAGCAATGGAACAGGAATAATAACAAGGAAAAACATTAATATTGTTAGAACAGTCAAACATACAAAACCAAAGATAAATCTGATTATGATTTCAGGTATGCTCAAAATCCATAATATAAGAAACACCGGAGTTAATAATATTAAAAACACTTTGTTCTCCGGTTCAAAATCTCCAAGTTTCTTTTGTAAAAATCGAATACCAAACCAAGTTTGATTGCCTGCCAAAATAGATGCAGTTTTTTTATATATATTTCTAATTTGATAAATATCTGGCATGAAGAAATAACTTCTCAATAAAGTTTCATCGCTCTTTTTATTTATTTTATAATATCTTCTTGCATTAGAAAAATTGAAAATATCTGTCGCTTTTATATATGCAACTACAATTCCGGCAATTGCTACAATTAAAACAATATAAGTTAAAATTTTCAGTGTGTTTGGCAGTATATTAATGGAATTAAGCGTTGCAGAAAAAACAGTATTCACTGCGTACATAATGCTAGTAAACATCTGTGTAATAAACATCAGAGATTTTGTCAGCACATACATTACAATGTCACCCCCATAAACTAAACCCTTTACTCATCGCAGAACTAACAGCTAATGAAGATACAAAATAATTTACTGTATAAGTTAAGCCATACAAAATAATAAACCAAATTATATTGACCAGGCCGATTCCAAACGGTAGGCTAATTAATAAGGCAAAAACAATACCTATTAATGAAAAAAACAACCCTTTTTTGTATTGACGTTTTTTATAGTCTCGTAAAAGATTTGTAGATGACGGTATTACATAAGTGAACAGCAAGTTAAAAATAAATGAGAGAACAATTCCGGATATAATAAAATACATAATGTATATGTCCTTAAAATTAAGTTTTAATGCGTCCTGTAACGGAACTGTAAAATGGAATACTTTAGGTATCAAATACGAATAAAATAACATGTACACAGAAACGCACATAAGAGCATTTATTAGTAAAGCAAATGCGGATTTTATAAACGGAGAATTAATTTTACCCCTGTTTGCAACCAACATTTTAGGGAATATAATAATAGCAAAAAACAGCACGATACCTGTTATTAAAAACATAATAATAACAGGGATAACATTGCATTCAACAACAACCCATTTTGCATAGAGTGTCAAATTATCACTGATAGGGGTATCGGGATCAAAAGGGGTTGTCGTCTGTTTGTCTAAATAAAAACCCGCGAAATCATAACCGATTTTTCGGCAGCTGCTTTTCTCCGGAACCTCAACTTTTCCATCGGCAATAACAGGTCTTGGATTCAAAAAAACACCGCCGTTCATATCAAAGCTGACTGTATATACTCCGGGTACTTCCATTACCCATTTTGCGTAAAGCGTTAATTCGTCTTTTATAGAACTATTGAAATCAAAAGCATTCTCACATTCTGCATCTGTGAACCATCCGTTAAATATGTAATCTGTTTTTATTGGTGTTTGAGGTGCTGTCACCGTATCCCCATACTTTACACTTTCAGGGTAGATAACAGTATCACTATTTGTTTCAAAAAACACACTGACCGTTGCGTAATCCGGAACATCATATATGCTAATCAAATCAATAAAAACTTTATCATTTTTATTAGCATTATACTTCAGAATCCATTTACCAGTATCAGGGAAATTCAATCGTATGCATGAATAATGTTTATCTTCGGCAGTATTATGAATTGGATAATTATCACCATTTGGGTTTATTAGCTGTATGTCTTTAACAATAGACTGCTGTGTAACGAAAATTAGATTTGCTTCATACATATCTTTTGACAAATCAACTTTTAATTCTTTGCTTTTACCAGTTCCGTCAAAAGCACCTAAATGCTTTAAACCTCCGTTAAAAAGATTCATATAAATTTGACCCATAATACTAGGAATCTCTGAGGCAGTTGTTGCTTCAAAGAACATATTTGAATTATTTGGTAATTTTTTCATAAAATCAACATTTAGCGATTTATCATAATTCAATCCGATTGCGTATAACAGAATCCCTTTATCTTTTATTTTTGTTGCCCAACTTTCAGTATCTTTATCAAGTTCACTGACTGTTTTATTTGGAGTTGGCCAATTATTTCCGTCTCCTAAAAGAATCAGAGCTTTTTTATTGTTATATTCACTTTTTTTAACATTACTAAATAAGTTATCGGCTTCACTTAGCCCTAACCCAATGTTGGTTCCGCCGCCAAAGTCATCAGCATTCGAAAGAAAATTCCGAAAACCCTTATTGCCTGCAATTTTTTGTATCGGTCTCTTATCTTTTACTTTATCAGAAAATCCAACATACCCCATTCTTGAGTTAGAGCCAGAAAATAAGTCGGTGAAAAGTTGTGCGGCCATAAACGATATCCTATCGGGATCGCTTTCCAACATTGATTCACTATTATCAATTACAAAAACGACATCAAATGAACCGCCTTCTAACGGTGCATTCTCCATAGCGTGAACCACATATAGCAATGATAATAAGGGTAAGCTAATTATGCAAAACAATAATGATACTGTAATTAAATGTTTGAACTTCATATACATAACATCCTCCTTCCCAGATAAACTGGAGAAGCTTTCTGAACTTGACTGATCTGCAAAATATTTTAGTTTTTTTTCTTAAGATTTAAGATCGTAGGTTCT
>JGI20171J29575_12612645_pt1 | contig 22812 bp, 32 predicted proteins | sample TergutNc150P4_FD_29575 | JGI IMG/M metagenome (IMG submission 29575)
TGCGATGAACGGGATCCGGGGGATGCGAACTCTTCGCCCCATTACAACAACCGGGAAACCCAGTTTTGTCGGATCGCTTTGCGCTTGTAAATTAATTGTGTACGGGCAGCATTTCAATACCCCGGAAACGTCTTTGGGAACAAGAAACTCTTTAGTAGAATTTTTGATATCATCCATTGTCAAAAATAAATCCCCTCCTTTGCGTCAGAAAGAGAGCGAAAGGTAACATTCGCTCTCTCCATATAAATTTAAATTGTTTAGATTACATCATGGATCAGCGTTTCAAGTGTATGTTCGTTGACTTTAGCTTGCGCAAAATCACAGCGCCCATCTCCCCCAAGAACTCTAGCCAACGCGGACACATCGACGCCATTCAAACGCGCATAGAACGATACGGTATCTGGCAGTGAAATAATCGTACAAATCTCACATTCCAGATATTGAGACAATATTTCACTGGCGAGATCCTCAAGATAATTTTCCGCGAAGACAACGGCATTTCTATGTTCCATATACACCGTCTCTACAACGGTACTCATTTTATTTTTTATATATTCTTTTTTTTCGTTCATTAAGACACTCCTTGTGGCAGCGTATGGTATAATTATGGCAAGTGTCCATTCTCGATCAGCCAGGCCACGCCGACAGCCACCGCGTCAGATTCATCGTCACAAGCGTACTCCTGCTTGCCTACGTATTTTTCAAGTGAAGCGGCGACCTTTGTCTTGTTGGATTTCCCGGACCCTGTTATCAGTTTTTTAATTGACGTAGGCGCTATCTCGCTGAATACCCGCCGATCCCACTTCCATAAAAGTAGATCAGCGACACCGACAACCTTGAAGATGCACTGTGTTTCAGCGCCAAATCGAGAAAAACCTCGTTCCCTCACGAAGACATCTGGATTATAGGCTTGTACAATTTTGATGAACTTCGTTCTTATTTCATCTAGTATTTCTCCGTGCGGTTTTTTAGTTCGCCTGTTCGAGACGAAGGTTTTGTAGATGACCTTTACACTCCGGTCTGCTGATTCATACCGCTATACCGCGATCCCAGGACAGCGCATTGAAAAATCACAGGCAAGCAGCTTTATTGTATCCTTGCCGATTCTATCATCCGTATCCATCCTTACCCTCCTTGTCCGCAATCGCGTTACAATACCAGGCATACATTACAGTCGCCAGCGCTAAAGAGCTGTCAAGAATCATTTCATAGTGTTTTTCAGAAACTTCATCCAAGATATTCTGTTCCAGCGATTCGAAAAATACGCTGGCAAACGGCCGAAGTCTCTTGGGGCAGTATTGCTCATATATTGATCCATCACATTTTTCAAATAGCGCAATAACATGCTCGGTATTCTCGCTGTCTTTAGGATCGAGCGCATGATTGCGATCCAACATAACCATGCATTCCGCCGCCATCATGACACAATATGTCGCCATATCCCCAATGCTGTCGGTAAGGCTCTCATCGCGAACATGCCACTCCCCGCTTTCAAGAAGGCTTTGTATACGCTCATATTTGTCACTGATTCTCACAAGGCCCGCTACCATCCCGTATTTGCAGATCGTCCGGTGAAAACTGTTTTTGTAATCCGCGTTCTTTTCCTTATATATTCCGCATAGGCGCTCATAAGGTTTCATTTCCATTTTATTTTTCTCCTCCTTCCTTGCTTTCCCCTTTTATCAGATTGTCCAAAACGATTTCGCTCCAATTCTCAAGAAGCCCAGCATCGCGGATGGTTTCAATCATGGATACGGAGAACCACCCGCCGACAAGCGTATCTTTTTCCATACAAATTATATCGTCTTTGTCCGTAACCAACAGAAACACAAGGCCAAGATGCATGCGGCCGACCTCGTCCGCGTTATCATAAATATAGCCTTGAAAACTATTGGAGACGATATCTTTATCAGTGAGCCCAATCTCTTCTTCCAGTTCACGATACATCCCCCCGTATATGCTCTCTGTTCCTTCAATATGGCCGCCTATACCGAGAGATGTTTTCCCGATCAGCCTTTCGTCTCCGGAAAGCCTGGATGTCGTAAAATAATGTCCGGTTTCCTTGTGTTTGACAATCACATAGGGAATTAGCTGCTTAAACTCTGATCTCTGCTCCGCGATATACCTTGAGATCATCGAATGATGGTTGTTGGCTATATAGATCAGATTGCCCATCACATTATTAACGTTGATTCTCTTCGTCTGATTGGCGGGCGTCCATCCGTTGTTCAATTTTGCGTCCATCACGAAGCTTCGGGGAATCACCGCGACCATGGCGTCTCCGTATTTTTCCTTGAGCGCAAGAGACTTATCGGGTGGGGTTGTTTTGTTTTTTAGCATTGATTGTCTTCTCCATTGTTATATTTAATAGATTCATCAATTGCATTTACTCCATCCGCAAGAATTACACACCAGGCATCCGCCGTCGCCGGAAAGCGGCTCGCCACATTCAGGGCAATTGTATTTGAATTTCATGTCCGTGGCTTCCCATTGTGCCTGCCGCGCGTCGATAGCCAAATAATCAGCACCATCATCATTATCTGGTAAACTGTCATAATCTGATAGCTCATCGTTAATCTCCTTTTGCATCTCCATGATCGCCGCCCCGATTGCGGAAGCACACGAAAAACCTTTGCTTAGCGGCAATTCGCCCGCGTCTATGCGCCTCATATTTGCCGCCGTCCAGTTGGGACACTGCAGCGTGGATTGAAGCTGGTCATTGATGGCCTCGGGCGTATCCCCGAGCCTGAACGCCCGGCTAATCAGCCGGGATAGACTGCTTTGCAGGGCCGTACATCCGCCCTGCCCTCCCCTATTCGTATACAATTCCAAAATTTTCCCGGAGGATGGATCAAAAAACGCCAACACGTGTAGATTCCCGCAGGCGGTACGTACCTTGCGTTTCTTTCCGATCACATGATCGTCACACTGAATAACGGTACCCCAGCTTAAAAAATCATCAGCACTCAAATCATGCCTGACGCGAGTCGTCGTAATTCCCGCGATGTTAGGTTCAGTAGCCGCAATATGCGGGAGGCCGGCGGTAAGCACCTGATTGTCCCTGCAGCCATCGCGGTATACGGTAACTCCGATAAGCCCCTCCTCAAACGCCATCTGATAGATGTTCATCACATCGTCAACTGTCGCGGAATTTGGCAGATTGACAGTTTTGCTGACAGACAAGTCAATGTTGCGCTGTACGGCCGCTGTCATGGCGATATGCTCAAATGGCGTCACGTCGTGCGCTGTAACGAACACATCCCGCATATCTTCCGGAACTTCCGGAATTCCCTGACAAGACCCATGATTGTCGCTGATTTTTTGTATGAGATCATCCGAATACAATCCACGCTTCCTAAGCTCTTCCTCGAAAATTTTATTGATAACGTGGAACTTGTCCCCTTCAGCCGTCGTACGCGTATACACAAGCCCGAAATTGGGCTCAACGGACGACGACACGCCGGCGATTGTGGAAATAAACCCTGTCGGCGCGATTGACGTGACGTCACTGTTCCGCATACTGCAATGAATCTCATCCCAAGTGGATCTTGGATAATTGGGATACTCTCCCTTTATACCCGCGAGATGATTGCTGTACGCGCAAGCGATTCCAGAAATATGTTTCAGTATTTTTTCTGTGACATGAATAGCGTACGCAGACCCATATCTGATCTTATCGCTGTATAATACGTCAGCGAGCCCCATCACACCGATGCCAATGCTCCTGTTCCCACAAGTCCTCATCCAGATCTTATCAAGCGGATATGCGTTGGCTGTAATTACATTGTCCAGCATGCGCACTGCGGTTTCCACGTCTCGTTCCGGAATGTCATATGGCAGATTATCGTATTTTGTCAAATTAAATGATCCAAGGCAGCAGGAAGTGTAAGGGATTGAGTTAAACTCGCCGCAAGGGTTCGTGGATCTCACGGAGTCAATATGCTTATTAGGATTTTTCATATTCAGCATATCTGAAAACAGTATACCGGGATCACCACGCTTCCAGGCGGATTCGGCAATTTCCCGGAACAAATCACGGGCCCTCACTGTTTTATAGGTTACCATCCTGCCTTCAATATCGCCCCACCGGGCAAGATCTCCGTTCCAAAGGTTATGATATATCACCTTATCGTATACATAATCCGGGAACTTTAAATCCCAAACGTCGTCATTCGCAACCGCCATCATAAACTCGTCTGAAAGACTGACGGAAATATTCATCAGCGACAATGACACCCCGTCGTCCTTGCAATGAATGAACTCATAGATATCCGGATGCCAAGCCTGCATGCAAATCATGGTTGCGGATTTACGGCTGTTGTAAATCGTCATGGACTCGGCCACATCGTTAAAGTTCTTCAGAAACGCGACAGGCCCACCGGCATACCCCTTGGCGGTGGTCAGCGGCGCTTTGGCCGGGCGAAGCGTAGAGATATCAAATCCGACCCCGCCATTGTACTGGTAAATCTTCGCGCATTCCCGCATTGCCTCGAAGATGCCTTCAACGCTGTCCTTGATCTCGATCACGAAACAACTGGATAACCCTCCGCCATTTTCAACATCGGCGTTCATGAGGATCGGGGAACTGGGGATAAACTTCTGTGTGGCTATTAACTCGTAGAATTGTTCTTCCCATTCCGCCCTGATGTCTTCCTTCTCAACGGCGGCCAGCGCTTTCGCGACTCTTCTGGCAATGTCTTTCCATTCAGATTCACCCTCATGGAAATAGTTGCGCTTCTCCAGAAGCGCTTTGCTACCTAACGAAAGCTCTACGGGCTTACAATCATCCTTCAGCATCTTCTTCCTCCGTGTTGTCGTCTTCCTCGGTAAAATCGTCATATCCAGTGAATTCCGCATCTTCCTCCGGATCCGCCGAATCTGTTTTATGGAGAATGTTTTGCTTTGCCACTTCATCATGTCTCGCTGCGGCGTTCAGTCTTTTCGCGAGCGTTACGGTATGAACGGGGGAAGCGATGACGGTGCCTTCATCTAAAAGAATCACACTCCTTATTTCACGGCCCATCGTAAGCAGAAGGAATTTCCCCTCTTCCTTAGCTTTTTTCATCCTGTTCCTGGTCGCCGCCATCCCCGGCGGCAGAACGGCAAGCACCCTGTTCGTACAGATCACATGGTCGAATCCGATGTTTGTAAAACTTTGCAGCATCAAAAAACCTCCTTCGTGTTTTTAATTGTCTTTGTTTCCCTTAATCAAATATGATGTCATCCACAGGTCATACAAGCCTGCTTTCTTCTCAGGCTTCCCGTTGATAAACTGATAAGCGGGCTTCTTCTGCCACTCAGACAGCGTGATGATATCACCCTTTTCGAGCGGGTAAGCTTTGAACGCCGGTTTTTTTATCTTCATGACGCCGGTCGTCCCCATGGCGATGTTGTACAGCAAAATCTTTGGGCTGTATGCCTCATCCACTTCCAGTACGGCAAAGTCTCCTTTGCGTTCAGGATAAACAGAAACGGGCGCTCCGCAGTATTCAATCTCGCACTTTATCCTCTCATCCGGGTCGATGTCTTCATCCTCGAAAATCCATTCTTCATCCCGCAGCTCCTGAATCCTATTCCTTCTGGTCTTCTCAATATGAGATTTTGAAAATCTGCTTGGGCCATTCTTGAAATTGTCATATATGCCAAGCAGCTTCTGGGTCTTGCCAAACTCTTCAAAGTAACCGAGCTGAATCAGAATTGTAATGACGCGAGAATCAAACGCGGCATTTATTTCCATATCATATAAGAGATCGGTGAAATACGCGTATTGGTGATTCCGCATCCTATAGAGTTGATCGGCGACCTTTTTGCTGATAAATTTAACGGATGTTAACGCGTCTGAAACCTGATTGTTCTCTTTATCGATGTAGTAGCCCCGATTATCCTGCCTGAATTTACAAGGAACAACCGAAATCCCGAATCCCTGCTTCATCTCCTGCTTAACCTTGGCGGCGCGGTCTTTATCGCCCTTCTGCGCGTACAAATCAAGCAGGGTGACGTAATACTCCATCGGGTAATGTGCCTTTGCGTAAGCCCCATAAAGGCTATCCAGCGCGACGCATACGGAATGGCTGCTATTAAACAGGTAGGCCGAACTGTCGTCAATTATTTGCCACACCTTATCGACCGCAGAGGCAATGCTGTCCTCATCCTCAACTCCGCTTGCCCGAAGGCGGTCGCCAAATCCGGAACGGAATCTATCCTTCATGGCCGCGACTTTCTCCGGTATCTTCTTGGCTATGGCCTTGATGGCCTGATAGCTTTCCGCGCCAGACCAACCGCTGTACTGAAATACCTTCATGACCTGTTCCTGATACACGAGAAAAGAATCCCGCATCTCGCGAGTCTGGATTAAGCTGTCAAACACAGGTATTCCGTAGACAAATCTGCGCCTGTTGATAAACGTGTCGAACATCGACTTGAATCCAGGCCGTACTGCGGCGATAAACGCGGCAAGTTCGGTGATATTCTTAGGCTTATACCGCATGATACGCTCTGTCGTCTTGTCCTGCTCGACTTGGTTCAGCCCCATCGTCAGCCCGTCGGCATACATGCGCCAGGTTTCCTTATCTCCGTCAACCATCTTAAGAAGTTCGCTCGCGGAGGGAAGCTTGATACCGGCACGGTGATATGCCTGATTGTTCACGCTGACGACGGATACAATCAAGATGTCATTTTTAAGGTACCCGTACTCCTCAGCCGTTCCGCCGTCAATAAACGCGGCATACACGGTTCTTTTGTTTTCACCCTTACAATTGATCCGGAACACGCCTGTTTCGCGTCGGATATCCCCCTGAAACAGCAGGTACGCACATGCGTGCGGGGCTATTTTATCAACCATCCCCATGTATTTTTCACTCATGCGCAGGATTTCATGGTAATGCTCCGGCACATAGTCAAACACGTTGATTGCGCTGGCTTCGCCTTCATCGTCTTCAGGCGCTCCGGCATCCGCATACTTCACATCGTTCTCATACTTCTTAAGAAATTCTGAAATTTCATTGGCCGTCTTAAAGGGAACATCGTTACTTTTGCAGTACATCTTCCAAGCGGACAGGCGTTTCAGCGTTCCGTATGCCAGCATCGGCGCGGCGCCCCATTCTCCGAGAATCTCTTTTTGAGCTTCCTCAAAAAACTCCCGTCTGCCGCAGTTCATATCGAGATCCGGCATCTGGTTAGAACGGAGGCGGTCTGCGGAGATAAACCTATCCGGGAACATCTCGACAGGAACTTCGAAACGATCCACAGAGGAGAACCCCAGCAGCGTGTTGGTGAAGAAGCTTGCGCCTGACCCGCGCCCCGTTGGTGTGATCAGGCCGCCTTTCTCGACCCCCCGCTTCACCAGTTCATGATTCAGCAGGAAATAATCGCTTGTGTTTGTAGACGTAATGGTGTTGATCTCATATTTAATTTCCTTTTCCCGCCGCAGCCTTTCTTCTTCCGGCAGGTCAAGACACCACGCGAATTCTTCCCACTTATCCCATACAGTCCGCTCATACAGCTCGTTCCGTTCCTCCTGAGAGAGGTGAGGATAAATCGTAGGCAATTTTTTCTTTTTGTTGAGGGTTATATCCTCGAAATCCAAAAAGATATTCGTATTATCCATGGCTTCCTGTATCTGGGCTTTCGACAAAATACCCTGTTTGACGAATCTGTTGGCAGCTTCCTCATCCGATGGATAGTCCATATACCAGCCATCTTCGTTTTCATACCTTATATGATTCGCCTCTAGCCTATGCTGTCTCAGGTCAGCCTCTTCCGGATAGAGAAAATGGCTGTCACAGCCCATGATAAGGGGGATATTGTGTTTTCTATACATGCGCAGCAAGAATTCGTTGATTTCTCGCTGTTTTTCGGTGTCGTGATACTGCACCTCAAGCATGAAGCCGTCCCTGAAGTGGGATTTCATCATCTGAATCAGCTTTTCAGCCTCATCGTACCCGTATTTAAACACCCCGCCAACGCATGCGGTAGTCACGAACACGTCATGGTGATCAAGCGACAGCAGAATCTCGATATCCACCCTCGGCCTATAATAGTATCCCGTAATATTCGCCTCTGACAGCGCAAAATTCAGGTCGCTAACACCTTTTTCTGTCTTTGCCGCCAGTATCAAGTGACAGTTGGCATTGTCTTTTTCGAATCTATTTTTTACGAAGTAAGCTTCTGTGACATATCGCCATTTCAACCCGTATTTCTCCGCGAGGCTCGCGCACTCGCGATAATTCCCCTGTGTGCCATGCTCACAGGATGAGATGATCTGGTGGCCAAGCCCCACCGCTCTCTTGCAGTAGTCCTCGTTGGTCGCTACGCTATCCGCGAGAATTATATTGCTGTAATGGGAATGGCGATGATAATTTGCGTATGGCATTTAGACACATCCGCAGTCGCGGGATGTCGTCTCGGCACTCTCCTCTTGGTGAACCATTCTTCCCTCACCGCTGGCACGGTTCCATCCGTTAATTACATATTGAACGGCTTTTTTAGGGGATGTACCATTATTGTTAATAGCGAATGTGCACCAACTACAGTATGCAATTGCGGTATACCAAATCGGATAATCTTCCAAGTCTGCATCAACAATAACATCATCCAGAAGCACGATTCTTTGTGTTTTTTTCTTTCCGCACTGCGGGCACGGGTTAGGTACCATATACTTCATCATTCAATCTCCTTTTATCTATAGTCACTGGACGCCGGCGGGGGGGATCTGTATTGGGCTATAGCCGCACGAGGTCCTGCGCGGGCTGAGTTAGCTATGCCAGCCTTTTTACTTTGATAATCTTTGTTCGTATCATTGTGCCACTTGCCTTAAATGAGCCCTCTGGAATATCCGCAATTTCAACGCCCAGCATGTCAAGCCATTTTCGGAACTTTACTGACTTGCTGTTTGTCCTGAAAAATGGAGATAGCGACATGACGGAAACAAGGATTCCGCCTAGCTTCAGCAACTCATAGGCATGATAAACATGATCAATATCCTGTTGCTTGCTGAATGGCGGGTTCATCACAATGCGGTCAAATGCGCGAACTTTTCCAGGTTTAAGCTCCAAAAAATCACCATACATGCAGGTATACGGCTTTCCATCTAGATACTTTGCCATGTCTTTGTTGAGCTCGTTACAAATTAGATGCTCTGGCACCCTTTCATAAATCACATCAGCCAAATCGCCTTTGCCGCATGAAGGCTCAAGAATATCTTGATAGTTCGATAGTTCTGCCATGTCACAAACCAGCTCGGCTACAGGGCGCGGAATAGGGAAGAATTGAAATTTCTTCTTCATATCTTCCGTTTCGCCTGTCAGCAAAAGATTCTCAAAGGCTTCTGTAGGATCATGGTCGAATATGTGCCCTTTGGCCTTTCGGTTCCATTTACCGCCAATGGCTATTAGGCATTTATTAACCGCTTCATACGTTTTTCGGTCGAGTTATTCTGGCGGAAGGAAAAGCGTATCGTTTTCGATACGACATTCAGCCAATATTGTTAGTATATCCTCTGCGATTTTCAATCTTGTATCCTCCTTTGGTGTTGCTGATATTGTTAGCATCAATCTCCCTTTTGTGTTACTTCCGCGCCCACGGAACGATGCCGGTCTGGGCGATCTCCGCCACATACTCTCGTTTTGCGTTGAGGGGTGCATTCATCGCGTTTACGGCTTTGCCCAGCAGGATGCTGTTAAACTCCCTGATTCGATTGTTCAAAGCCTCACGTCCCTCCTTGCTTCTGGTAAAATAACGGTTTGCCCTTTTCGTGCTTTGGGATCTCCCCGAAATCTTGGACCAAGTTCAATCTCCGCAATGTTAGAATAGTACGAAAAATCCGATTCCCGCTGCGCTTGCGCGTTTCGCACGGTCGGCATAGAACTCGCCGTATGCTTCTTCCCTGCCATATTGAGCAGGAAGAGCTTTAAGCTCATAGACTTCACCCTCCCCGCCTTATAATATGTGGATCCGAGCCGTCAAGCATCTTTCCGCTCATGGCGCATCAGGTATGCATCTCGATCAACGCGTCTGAGGGGATCCCAAGGCTGATAGCATTCTTTCCCGGTCTATTCTGCCGATCAGATCGCCGTAGGTGATCCCTGTGCTGGTAGCCATTCTTTCTAGGTTTATTCGCTCTTTGCGGGCTTCCCGAATACATGCTAGTGCTATGCTAGGATTCTCCTCAATACCATCCATTGCATACCCCAACCATTCTTGCATATGCGCATGATGCTTGCTCGCGGTTTTAAGGTCTTTGTACGTCATGCCTATATAGCTCATGAGCTTCCTCCTCTATTAATTAAAGCTTTTCATAAACGTCATCCAGTGCGTATTGCTCCTACGCCCGCTGATATGGCCAAATAGGGGTTCGGCACAGATTGCCTTTTTTATTTCGGCAACTGCGAGTTGTACCTCACACCATTTAAAAATTAGAACGCCATTTGGTTTAAGCACCCTCATGCATTCATGAAAGCCGTCATGGATTTCCGTTTGCCAATCAGCCGCGAGTATCCCGTATTTTTGCGCCATATAGGATTTCTCTTTACCGGCGCGGAGCAAATGCGGCGGATCAAATACAACAAGATAAAAGGTTTCATCCGCAAACGGCAAATGCTTGAAGTCAGCTACTGTGTCAGGGTTGACTTCAAAGGCTCTGGCGTTTCTGCCTTCACCAATCATCATCTTGGGCACTATGCGCCTGTCGCAAAATTCAACCATTGGATTGTCCTTGTTGAACCACATCATGCGGCCTCCGCATGTTGCGTCCAGAATCGGTTTTTGCATGTATCCTCCTTTATGCATCAGTGTGTCCTCAAGCCGATAAGGGCCTTCTACACTGCCTATCTATAAGAACACGTTAGGAGATTAAGCCGATTAGCCTATCGTATGCAATCCCCAGATCAGCAGCCATTTTTTCCAATTCTATTTGAGTTTTATGGGCCTCCCAAAGGAATTCCGTAGCACGAGTGTAATCCATTTCAATGTTGTCCATCGCAAACTTTATGTAGATATTCATAATTTCATATAGTGCGCTTACGTCTTTCTTATCTTGATATGTCACTTGGCTTCCTCCTGTGTCTCTTTCTTTCCTGTAGAATTAATGATATAACTCCAGTAGCCAGATAAGGCAGGTGTCATGCGACTTCCCCATTTGCTATGGCGGAATTTTGAGGATGGTTCCAAAATGCAAATGGAGGTGCTCGTATGTACATGAACTGCGTCATCTGGTTACTGGAACTCGCCAACCCGTACTGTCAATAAATCAAAATATTTATTCAGTACAAAAAGCAGGACGCATCGATAGTTCCAAGCTGCTTGCCGTCATCTATGAAGGTATAATGATCGCGATGCGTATCCTGGGGGCGACATACTGGGCGGGGGGGGGGATAACCCCCCGTTTTCATTGGACAGAGGAATAGTTCCTATTGAAGTCAACAGGACAGCAGTTCCTTACCCCACAGACAAACCTACAGAAGTAGGATGATCCTGCTCCATCCCAATCACTTTCCATAAGGATATCCTCGATTGTGCCAATGACCCATTTCCGTGTGGCGTGCAGCGTCTCTTCATTAAACCGCTCGTCGATAAATACGCCATCCTTGAACATGTTGAACCGCAGCAAAGATGGATACTCGCTATATCGATCCTTTACATGCATGGCGTATATGTACAGTTGTTTACGGTAGGTATCAAGGTCTTTCTTCATGGAGCTCATGGACTTGGATTTATGATCAATGACGGAAATCTCTCCTGTGTTCTTATCGCGCAGCACTAAATCGGCGATACCGACAAATAGATATCCGTCAATGTCAAGCTCGAATTTCTCTTCGACACTTACAATTTCATATGCGTCTCCAAATCCATCAAATCCATTGAAGTATTCAAGCCCCGCATCATAATACTTCTGCGGCATCCCTTTGGGGTATGGCGGGAATGGACAATTCACGCTGGAAGCGTACATCTTTTCGTATTCTTCTGATAATTCAAATGATAACAACTCATCCCTTGCCCATTTTTCCAATAGGGTATGGCATAATGTGCCATATTGCGCGAATGCGTTCTCATCTTGACGCATTCCGTCCTAGTATTGTAATTTAAATGACATCGGGCAGTTCGCGTATGCCGATAATTTACTGAAACTCCAACGAAAATCAGCCGGAATCGTGCACATCACCAATCTCTCCTTTAAGATTCCATCTTTTCGGCCAATCGCTTTGCTTCTCTATCTATAAGAATCCTCTTGGCCTTCCTTTTGATAAGATTCTTACGCTTTTTTTCGTTCTTCCTAGCTTCCTCAAAAAGCCTTTTCTCCCGGTCTGCTTCAGCAATGGCTTTCAAAGTCTCTATGTCCTTCCGTGTGCGGGTTTTCTTGGCGGCAGACGTGGAACCGAATATCTTCTTAGTGATCGCGGCGCAGAAACCGGCATATTTGTCAAAACTCTCATTGTTCCCGCATTTGACACGCGTCTTCGAGCCGCCAATCCATTTGATTGTGGTAGCTCCATCCTTATGGGTAACGGACTCTATATCAGGAAGAAATCTCACCCATTCTTCCGGCGGACTGACTGCATCAGATGGGGCAGGCAGGACAGGTCGCCCGGCTAAACCAGTAGGCCCAACTGAGCCACTTGGCCCTGCTTCCCCTGTGTCACCATTTATGGGTGTTGTCGTGCGGCTTACCCTGAGTATGCGCATGTTCGGGCTATTGTAAATGACGTCAGAGCAAATCATTAATTCTAACATCTCCTCAGTAAAATAATCAGGAATATAGCTTGGTGGAATCATCTTTACTTCTCCTTGAGTGAATATACGAATTTATGGCCTCTCTGGCTGCTCGTCTTACATCCCTATATATATAAATGTTGATGCAGAATCGCAGTATGGTATTCTTTATCGTTTCCATCAACAACCCACTACCTCAAATTGTCGATGGCTGAACACTTTGCCCATCCACATCCGCCAATACGAAAAGTATCGTTTCCCATCCGCTCTGTATAAGCTGGTGTACCCGAAAGGCAATAGTTGTTTGAGGTGCCACATGAATTTTTTCATTGTAATAATTCGTCCCTTTCTTTGTCGTGATTTATATTCTTTTTTGTTTTCAGATGCTCGAATACATCGCACCCCGTTCTGCACATATCAATCAATAACTCGACTGCGAATCCGCCAATTATGATGCTGTTTATCTTCAGCCTGGTAAAGAACAACGACAATGTGATGATAGAATAAACAGCGATTTCAAGAAACATAAGCATAGTATCCAGACGCTGTTTATCCTTCAATATCCGAGGTGGTTTTCGGTCCATAAGCAATCTCCTTTTCAAATCACCCGTTGCCCGTATACCCGCGCAGCGCCACCGACAACTTTTTATCCAGCGGCAACACGAGCGTCATAAAATATTTGCACAATGTACCGTTCCAAGCCCTGCCGCACATGTGACATGGGCTATCTGCCGGTGCGCATCCATATTGCGCGTCATAATACGAGCATTCACTGACGACCAGTCTTTTGATCGCCGCCTTGACGGAAACAGGGAGGTTTTCCACTTCTACAGCCCTTTGTTTCATATTAATGAAACTCCTTTTAAAATGGGGAATGTTCCGCCATCACGATGCCATATTCCGGCAGTGAGTCCGCGCGTGTGTCCGGTTTCGTGATGCCAGTCTTGTCCCAGCTAAAAATATTCTTGTCCCCCGCGTCACTTTGGTAAATCCTTCTGCTGTCGGGGCAATAACAGCACTGTATGTGCCTTAAGGCTCCGCTGTACCTGTTCTTGATGATACGAAGATCAGGGCGCTCAACAACAATCGCGCTGTCCGCCAGGTTTACAATCGCACTGTTTCCGGACACGTCGCTTTTCCCAAGCTGTTCTCCAACCCTCACCTTTCTGGGATGGGCAACCAGAATCACATGGACGGCATACCTGTTCGCGAACTTTTTAAGCGCGTTCACGAACTTCCCCTGTGCCTTGTTTTCTTCATCGCTGTCAGACAATGAGGTCATCAGATTATCCACAAGGAATAGCTTGCATCCGTGTCTTCTCGCGATGCCGGTAAAGACGTTTAAAATGGATTCGGATTGATTGTGTTCGAAAATTTCATTATTATCGAACAAAAAGAATTTATCCCTGTAGTATTCACGGAGACGTTCCTGTACGCCGTAAGGCACAACGGGGATATTTTTGCCGCTAATCGGATCATATTTTAATGTGATATAATCCGATCCTGCGCATTGAAAGTTTATCCACGCCTGGAAACTTTCTTTGCTCAATTCCCCGGAGTATGAGCATACGGAATACCCCTGTTCAATCGCGTTGAGCAGGAATAGTCCGCTGAGCGTTGACTTCCCGTTTTGTGACGCCCCTGTGAATACAGTCAGGCCGCCTTCCATCAAGCCCCCGAGCGCCGCGTCTAAATCGGGGATCATTGTCTTGATCCGGGGAATCGCAGTCGGATCAATGGGTGTCACGTCCGCAAGCTGAATAACCCCCTTTATGGGGACTTCCGCCGCGCTCTCCAATGTCTCGATAACCTGCAAATCGCCGCAAAAGTATAGAATTTCGTTAGCGTCTTTGCACCCCGCGCCGTCAGGGCGCAAGGGGTAATCCTCTACAATCCTGCACCTGGATTCCCCCAGGCGTTTGGCGACGGCGTGAACCATTTTTCTGCCGGGTTCGTCATTGTCGCCAAAGAGTATGATCTCACGGAAAGAATCCAGCCAGTCGTAGCAGGACTCTATCCACTCCAGGTTATCGGCACCGCAGGGTACCGAAACGACGTTGCTTACACCCGCCTCATAGAGAGACAGGCAATCCGGGCATCCCTCCGTCACGATCAGAGGTTTTCGGAATGAACATAAGTCCATTCCGAAAAGGATTGGCCGTGTGTTGCTTTCTTGCCATTCCTTCTTTTCTTTCGGCTGTGGTTTATGCGGTTTCCTGAATTTCACGTACTCAAGCACGTTATCCCGGTAAAACGGAAACACGATATTGCCCTCTGAATCCGCCGAAACCTTAAACGCGTCGAGTGTCTCCTTGCTGATCTTTCTTTTGTTGAAATATTCGAGAATCTCGTCTGTCGGCGGAAGAAGCTGAACCTCCGGAAGCTTATATGTCTTTTTCTTTATCATCTTAGCCCCTCGTAATACACTAGACCCCATATACTTCATGAGATCAAAAAATGTTCCCTTTGCGCCGCATGATCCACGGTGACACACGAAGACCCCCTCGTCCATGTTCAACGCAAAGGTTCTCTTATCCCCTCTTTCCCCACCCCTGCATATAGGGCAGCATTCCGGAATAATTTCATCTTCATGAATCGTATAGGGCCCCAGATACTTGTCAGCAAATTCCACGATGCCCGTTCCGCTGTCCGCTTCATCACGCATCTCATATGGGTTCACGAAGAAAACTGCACTGCCGCATGGGGCTTCTGCCAGTTTGGCCCACCGGAGCTGTGCTTTATCTTTGCGTCTATATGCGCGTTCTCAATGTGGACATACGGCCACTCGTAATATGCGCAATGGGTATCCGCATGCTTGCAGGATGCCCCGCCGCTCAAAAAATTCTTGATTTGATTGATAGACACAAGCGTCTCTGAGGTGCCGTTCTCATCTTCCGCGTCAAGAACTTCGGGGATTACGACGTGAGGAATTCCGTTGACATACCTGATCTCTCTTCCGGTATATTCAAGCGGATAATCGCCCGCGATAGACATCCACACAGGATTTGACGGGTAATATTGAGAGAAATTTTTTGTAATCGTGTCGATGCTCCCGATATATCCGCCGTTCAAAACGCTGAAAAATAAATCAGCGTCATTTACAAGGCTTCTATAGCAGCAAGTGCTCGCGATGCCTTCATTCATAGACATCTTAACAATCGATACGGTTGGTTGATCCATGATATCCTCCTATAGCGGCGCAATTTTACGCGCACTCCTTCAGCGCATGCCTTATCTTGTTTCTGATGATGTAAGTCTTTTTTTTGATTTGCAGGCTTGTTTCCCCTAAAATCGACGCAATTTCACGTTGCTTGTACCCCCGCAAGCGCAATGCTATTATTTGTTTATGCTTCGGCGGCATTTTGCTGATCGTGTCACTGATGGAAATTTTAATATCGGGGAAATCAAGCGTATAGACCCCTGCCTCATGAATATCTGAAGTGTAAAGCGTGCCCCAGTATTGTTTCTTCTTCTCCTCGTTCATCCTGTAGTACGTTCTGGTCGGTATCGTGATTGTTGAATTTGCGGATATATATTTTCTCAATTTGTCTCTAACCGCTTTATCCACGAAAGAAACAACCTGTTCAATATTCTCCGCTCTTTCAACACATTCCAGATATGCGAGTTTTGCTTCTTGAAGAAGGTCTTCAAAATCAATCGCTGGATTTTTGGTGTAGTAGCGTTTCGCGATGCTGACAAGAAGACCTTCATTCTTGTCGATAAGGTGAATTTTTTCATTTTCAGATAGATACATACAACCTCCATGATTTTAGCGCAATGGAGGTGTTTGTGGTTGTGTTTGTGATAACTGATGATTAGAAGGGTAAATCCTCATCGTCATATAATTGCGACGCTATAGTATCGATTTTCATCCTTCCAGGGTCGTCAGTTTGTGCTTGTGCTTGTGTTTGCCCCGCACTATGTTGATTTTTAGGTGTTAAGAACTGTACGTCCGTTGCGGTCACTTGCATTGATGCGCGGTTGACGCCGTTTTGATCGACATATTCGCGATAAAACAGGTCGCCGGCGACCGCAACCAAATCTCCTTTGTGACAATACTTCAGGCATATTTCACCGAGCGCGCGCCATGCCGCGACTCGATAGAAATTTGAGATGAATTTCCCGTCCTCGCCCTTCATTTTGCTTGCGCTGGCTACGGTAAAGTTTACGCACTGGGTTTCCCGCACCAGTGTGCTTTTAGGGTCTGCCGTCTACCTGCCGATAATATGTACTTTATTCATTGTGTTCCTCCTTTTTTGTTTGAATGGAGATGCCCCGCTTAAGGGGATTGAAACCGCGAGTTACATTACTCCTTTCTAAATCTTTCATATAGTTTTGTAAGAATTTCCGGATCTGTGACGTTCATATAATTCACCGTTCCGCTGATTTGCTTGATTTCAGCGCCAATCGCACGCTTTTCTTCTATAGGCATCCCTTTCGTATACGCTTTGATTACGGCATCTACCATCGTGTTTGTGATTACGGATGAATCTGGCACATCATCTGCGTTCTCCTGTTGTGCCTCGATATCTTCCGGCGCGACGGCGTTCTGTTGCGCGGCCTTCTCAATCTTAGGCGGAAGGTTATCGGCCCCGCTCACGAGCCACCCATATACTTTCGCGCCGGTCTTTGGGGTGATGAAAAAGTATTCAGACGGTTCGAACATACCGGTTCGATCTTTGCTTACCACCGCCTGATGGTTTTGCTCAATTTCAAAGAAGATCGTAACCTCATATTCAACATCATCACGGAAGATCGGCGCCATACCCTTTTTAACGGGGATTTGCTTCCCCTTGCCATTCGCCTCAAGGACATATTCTGTTTTTGACCGCAAAGCAATAGCCACGTGCATGTCGCATTGCATGATCTTATCGATCAGCCTATTGTGCAGCGGCGTGACCTCACGCCACGCGGTATACGAATTCCCGATCCTCGCGGACGCGTTGCCATGAATGTCCAGCATACCGCCCTCTCCGGCCCATGCGTGAGTCAAGGAGTCGATAATGAGGAATTCTATTCCCGCGTCCTCGGCCACCTGAATGGCCTCTAAGTATTCTTTTGGATGAAACGGCGGAGATAGGTTGATGGCGTTATACGTACCGATTTTCTGGCCGGATACCGTTGCGCCGGTGTATAAACTTCCGGATTTGTTTTCTGTATCGATGATACAGATCTTCCCCCAGACTTCCGCGTCTGAGTAGTTTGGGTTCGCCGACTTGACAAGACCATATCCGAGCAATAATGAACTCAGCGTCTTGCCGCTCCCGGACGCGCCGGAGATCCCCATTTTGAGTTTTGCCAGGCTTCGCCGAGCCTTTTCCATAGTGATGGGCACTTTGTGTCCCCCTTTCAAATTTGTCCTCTGTATATAATACCGTGCCAAAAAGTCAAAAAGGCACCCTGGGTGTGAAAATTTAATATTTGCTCAACCCATCTAAAAACAATCATCCCAAGGCAAGCTATCGACTGCCTGTTTTATATCGCTATCGTTTGGTTTTAGATATCTGTTCGTCACGTTGATCGACCTGTGGCCTGCCGCGTCTCTCGCGACGGCGGGGCCACCGGCCTGTTCCGTCCGTGTCACAAACGTTCTTCTAAAGTTGTGAACGCCGGAGGGAAGGCCTACCGCGTCCAGCATCGTCTTCAAAATACCCCACAGTCCGTTTGGGGTCATTTTGGTTCCATACTTCGTCGGGAAGAGTGGCTCTTGGGGATTCATTATATTCCTTGTGCTCAAATATTCGTCAATTGCTTTGATCGCGAAAGCGCTAACCTGCTGCCTCTTTTTAGCGCCACCCTTTCTGCGGCACAAAATCCCCTTTTCATTCATGTTCCTAAAGGAACCCACCGTCAAGGAGCAAAGCTCAAACGCACGGAGACCACTCCCCAGAAGCATTGCGATAATGGCCCTGTTCCTCGTTCTCTGATATCCTTTCGGAGAATTAAGAAGCATCTTAATTTGTTCGGCGGTAAATGCCTCAAAACGATTGGCTTCATCATCGTCTTCTTCTATATCTATATCAATATTATCCATAGTGACATCGTCTGTATCGGCATCATCTATGCCAGAATCATCATCAATGTGCTGATTGCCAGCTTGTACGTACTCCACGATTCCAAGTATGCTGTTTAATTGACCATCAGTAATAAGCTCCCTGCATAGCAAGTGCTTGCAAAACCGCCGAATTATAACAACATGGTGATTGATCGTGACAGGACTTCTGCCTTTTTGAAGATAGATATAGAAATCCTGAACAACGTCCCCATTTATCAATGACAGCAGATCTCTATCAAAAATGCTGTCTAACTCGTTCTCAAGAAAATCAACGAATACGCAAATTCTCCTTCGGTATGTGTCAATTGTTGATTTTTGTTTTCTGCTCTTTATCTGTTTTAAATATTTTTCTACAATCTCATTGTATACAGCCATAATCATCACCTCCACAATATATTCCGGAATATATTTTCATATACTCCATCACAGCGTCCCGCAATTCTTGCGTATCGCTGTATACCCAAATTGTCATATTATCAACATCGCTTTTATAATGGTTTTTATAGAATATTTTGTGCAAATGGAGGAATTGCTCCAATTTACGGTTCGTGGTTTCAAAATCTCTCATAGGCAAGTCTCCTTCCGGAGTTAGAAAGCCAAAACAGTACCATAAAAAGATAAAGTCAAAAGGGAGTCCAAAGAATCACTCCCCGTTGCAGGTCACGACAGCATTACATCACCACAGCCTCTCTTCCCTCAAGGATTGACAAGATATACTCCATGCCGTTGTACACTCCTTGAATATAGCTGCCGTTTGTAGTGCAGTAACGCGCGGGCAGCTCAAATAACTTCAGCAGCCTGTTGGCCGCAATAAAGCGTTCACTATAATCCCGCATATTGTTGGGGAAATTTTTAATATCATCCATAACAATTCCTCGATTCAGTATTTCCCAAAAGGTAAAAGCTCTTATTTTTTATTCCTTTGTGGAATGAGCGTGATTAGCGTTGTCCCAATAATTCAGAACAAACATCGATAAAGTCACTTACATCCGCAAAATAATTCGGATACGCCTTTCGCAGTTTAATGACACCTGATACAGATACCAGCACAGCGTTGGTTGTTTCTCGTTTTACCTGCTCCCAATACAAATAGGCACCTGTTGCTTCTTCAAACTCGCTTTGTTTATAAGGATGAATCAAAACACTTCTCTCTTCCAAATCGATAATAAGAAGGCAATACCCACTTTTATATCTCTGTTCGATATTTTTAACCGTCACGCGATATGCTTGTAAGATGCTAATAATATCAATGTCGCTAAATGTTCGCAATTCTGATCGTATTGCCTCTATAGAACCAGGGGCATGAACTCCGATAGGGGTTCCTTCTTTTTCAGCCATCAGCGCCGCGATTAATTCCATGTATCGCAACACTCTTTTATCCCCAAGCCCAGCCTTAAGATTCGACTTCAGCGGCAAGCTTAACGTTTCGATTGCCGTAGCCCACAAATGCTGTACGCTGGTACGAATCTGCACTTCTATGCTCAATTCATTGTACGGAGAATCCGGCATTCTGCTGCGAAAACTATAAACCATGTGAACCCCGCGATATCCGTCTGGCTTCGGATTGGCGATATAGTCATCCTCCCTGATAAGCGTATGGCGCATGCGAGAATTTTTATACTTTAACCGAACCTTTTCCAGATCCTGAATGGAATCAACGATGATTCTACACCCTCCAAGGTCTTGCATCCTCGATAAACGCATTGTAGGATACCGTTGAAGTTTTGCGGTTATTGAATCAAGACGCTTAAGCCTTTGTGCGACCAGCGAATTCCGCGCGTATCTTTTTGCTGTTCCATAAAAAATTTGCATCGGATAGGCGTGCGCAGAACGCCAATTCGACAAGATCGACAAGGCAGTTTTTTCATCCATCTTCGAAAAGTCGGAATTTTTGATTGCGTCTCCGGCAAGATTGATTTTCGATTTTGAGTATTCCGGTGTTTTCCAATCCACACCCAACCACCCCGTTGCCATTATACACCTCCTAACTCCGGTCGGCAACCATATCCGCGCTCCCTATTTGAAAATATCTTTATCATTATGCTGTTGTTATATTCAGTATTTCTCAGTGCGGTGAAAGAGCCGCCCACACCAGGGCGGCTCGCAATAAAGAAAATGCCTTCTAAATTCCATCGTAGACGCTATTCCGCCGCTGGAGCGGAATAAATAAGAACGAAGCGGGATTACTTGCCGGCCATCTGGCGCTCCGCCTGTTCGATCAGACGCTTCACTATGTACCCGCCGACGTAGCCGTTCTCACGGGACGTAAGATCGCCATTGTAGCCCCGCTTGAGGTCAATCCCCAGTTCTCCGGCGATTTCATGCTTCATGTTGTTCGAAGCGTTCTTCGCCTCCGGCACGACATGGGTGCTGGAATTGGAACTGGAGGTCTGATCCCGCTGGTTCTGCGTATTGGCGGAACCAGGCTGTGTGTTAGGCGTGAACATTGCGTTGTCCTCCTTTCTTCTAAGGATCAAGGAATATCCAATCCCGCAGCCACTCATTCTCCGCTTGTAAAAAAGATCGTTTTGCAATAAGGGCATCTTGCATCGTTGATTATACTTTTCATCGCTCACTCGCCTCCGGTTCAGGATATTCCTGCGCCCAGTCAAGGACTGCGTGCTCGAAATGCGCGTAAGCATCGTTGTTCTCTCCTTGTTGAAATATAGACAGTGAAAATCCGCATGTTCTATTATTTGTAAAGGCTTTGCAGTCTCTGCATTCAGGATGTGCAAGGCACATCCTCTGTGCCTGGCGCATTACCTCTTGAAACGAATGAGAGGCACGGCGGTTCCAAGCGGCGATAATTTTCTCATCGGGTTCCATTGATGATGTCCTCCTCTTCCTTTTTTGTGTTTATTAAGGCCCCTTTTACACATCTTTCGCTTTGTATTTATCAAGGCATTTTTGCATACCATCTCCCCTTTTGCCGTTAAAAGGATCAAAGCGCCGCGTATAGCGACATTAGCATAATGACATGCTCCGGCATATCGAGTGCGTCGAGATGTTTCAAAATGAGGTCAAACTCTTTGTCATCATTAAGCTCCTTGGGTTGTTCATTTTGTGTTGTTTCAGACATTTCTTATTCCTCCTCCATTCCAAGCCTTTGCTTTAGCCTTTCCAGCTTTTGCTCCTCAACCTTGGAGCAATCCCCAAACATAAGAACAAGTTGATCCATCATGATCTGGACATAGGTTTTAATGGTTTTGGTGAGTATCTCTTCCCGCGTCAAGATCCCGCCTCCTCACTCACGTTGTTTTTTCTATTTGTCCGCCTTCGGTTTTTCGATCGTTTTGTTGATGCCAAGAAAACGATCAGAAGCATGCTTGATTTTATAAGCGGATTTCTTTAATCCAATCCGTCATACATCGATAGGCTTAATTCTGGAACTTGTGGCATTGTACGCAACGCGTCAATTATCCGCGCTTTAGTTTCCCGACACGGGAAATAGCCATACTTTCCGTACCGGAACATGCGTTCAAATGTGTTGGCAGGGAACATTATTTTGTCATCTAACACGAGCCGCTTCATCATTAAATGTTCAAAGTATAGCGGGTGATATAGACATTTGTAAGAAATGCTGTCCTCGCCTTCTTCGTCTTGCTCTGTGTGTTTGTAATACGCGAATTTTGTAATACTAAAATCGAACGCGCCTATCACGTCTGCCGGAGAACCATACGTGGTCCTGATTAACTCAACGGTAAGCCCCGTCTTTTTGTCTTTGTACGCTTCAACTTTCTTACTATCGTAATGTTTAATGTAATTTTCGTTATCCCGGAAATAGATTGAAGCTTTGCCCCATTCTTCTTCGCTAGCAAAAAACACGTCTATGTCTTTTACCTTTTCACCGGTGAATATCTGCTTGAAACATCCACCCGCGATGAAACCACTATGCCCAACCATATACTTGTCAAGCCATTTTATCTTGGCAAAATTCCAACTTGTTACATCAAGAAAATCTGTCATACAACGTCGCCCTCCTCCGGCGCGACATAGCAGATACGATCTCGACACATCCAATCAACATCAGAAGACCGGATGTCACAATCTTC
>JGI20171J29575_12612644_pt1 | contig 22773 bp, 18 predicted proteins | sample TergutNc150P4_FD_29575 | JGI IMG/M metagenome (IMG submission 29575)
TTTCTTTCGGGTATCTCTTTCCTCTTTGCTTTTCCATAATGGCTCCAGTTTCTCAAACTTGGAGCCTCCGGTAAAGTCGGGGCGGTTCATACAAGTGTTTGTTTTCTCGTCCTTATAGGCGCTCATCGTTTACCCCTTTCATTGCTCCGGCACTTTTGCCGTAGAGCTTTTCTGTAAAGTACTGCCTGCTAATACGTCCGTTGATTGTGATGAAGCCGCGCTCTTCAAGTTCAGCGTTCAACCTGCGGATTAATTTGTAGGCGTAAGCCAATGAAACGCCGAGTTCCTGCGCCACATCGCTCGCCCTTAGAAAAGTATCTCTTGCCATTGTTTCCTCTCGCTGATTAAACTTATTTGTTTAGCAATCCTTATTCTACTAAACCTTTTTGCTTTGTCAACAGGTTTGCGAAAGATTTCTAAGCAATTTTGTTTTATTTCTTCTTGACATCTGGTGCTATACCGGAGATACTGAAACGAATTTGTTTATACACATGGTATGGAGGTCTACAATATGGCAGTCGGTGACCGTATAAAACGGGTGCGTGTTTTCAGGAATCTCACCCAGAGAGAACTCGGCCTTGCTGTTGGCTTTGAGGAAAACACAGCCGATGTGCGTATCGCCCAATATGAGACAGGCACCCGCACGCCTAAAGAAGACATGCTGAGGAAAATCGCCGAGGTTCTCGACGTTAACTATCGCTCCTTATATGAGCCAACGCTCTATGCGGCAGAAGATTTGATGTATTCCTTATTTGAGCTTGATGAACATCACAACCTCTCTTTACACGACTTTGACGGGAAGAAGTGCGTCGCATTCAACAGCAAACTGCTCGAAGACTTTCTTGCTGAATGGCAAGTACGAAAGAAAGACCTTGCCGATGGGACTATCAACAAGGCCGAATATATGGAATGGAAACTCAACTGGCCACAGACCGCCGATGATCTCGGCAAGCACGAGCCGAAAAAACAGTGGCGTAAACCGCCGGAAACAAAACAATTAAGCAAATAAAAAAGAGCAGGGACAATTCAAATGACGAAAAAGAAAAATGAAATCACCATCCGCAGCAGTGCCGCAGAGTACCTGACCTATGTTGCCGCAACAGGAGACAGTCAAAACAGTTTTGAAATGCGATATGAGGACGAGAATATCTGGCTCACGCAGAAGATGATGGCAACGCTCTACGATGTGGATGTCCGCACAATCAATTATCACATCAAGAAAGTGATTGAGGACTTGGAATTATTGCCAGAGGCAACTATCCGAAAATTTAAGATAGTTCAAACCGAGGGTGAACGGCAGGTCTCCCGCGATGTGGAGCATTACAGCTTGCAGATGATTATCGCCATAGGTTTTAAAGTCAACTCTGAGCGAGCGGTACAGTTTCGTAAGTGGGTGAATAGAATTGCAAAGGATTACACCATTCAGGGATGGGTGATGGACGAGGAGCGGCTGAAACAAGGAGGTACGGTTCTTACGCAGGACTATTTTGATAAGCAGCTCGAAAAAATCCGCGAGATTCGCCTGTCAGAGCGACGGTTCTATCAGAAGATCACGGACATCTACGCAACAGCACTTGACTACGACAAGACAGCAAAGGCGACACGGGAGTTCTTTGCAAAAGTCCAGAACAAGATGCACTACTCTGTCCACGGTAACACTGCTGCCGAAGTGATATATCATCGCGCCGATGCGGAGCAGGACAATATGGGGCTTACGACGTGGGACGATGCCCCAGATGGAAAGATTCAGCGTTACGACGTGGTGGTGGCAAAGAATTATTTGAATGAGGACGAAATGCGCTCACTTGAAGCAATCGTCTCCGCATATCTTGACCTGGCTGAGAACCGCGCTCGACAGCATATCCCTATGACAATGGAGGATTGGGCGAGTTACCTTGACCGCATACTCCAAGCAGACGACCGCGAACTTCTGACAAACGCTGGAAGTATTTCAGCGGAAATAGCCCAGGAACATGCGTTGACCGAATTTGAAAAGTATCGCGTCATTCAGGACAGGCTTTTCCAGAGTGATTTTGAGGACTACTTTCAGAGGCTCTTGCAGCAAGCAAACGACGGGCCGGAGGACAGTGGTGCAAACCGCTAGAAACTAGTTGCTGGACAGGCTGCTCAGGAATTTTGCTATCAAATTGCTATCAGCAAGCCTCAAAACCCCTGATTTATCAGCCAATTTATAACACTTTCAACTACTCCCACTCAATAGTGGCCGGCGGCTTGGGGGTCAGGTCGTAGAGCACACGACCGACACCATCGACTTCGGCCAAAATCCGGCTGGTGATGCGTTGCAAGACCGGCCATTCCAACTCGGGAACCGTGGCCTCAATGGCATCAACGGTATTGATCGCCCTAATCACTACTGGCCAGTCGTAAACCCGCTGCCCATTGCGAATGCCAGTGCTGCGGAAGTCGGGCACAATTGTGAAATATTGCCAGATTTTAAGCGTAAGGCCGGCGGCCTCGAACTCTTCGCGCAGGATGGCATCGGACTCGCGGACAGCAGCCAAGCGGTCACGGGTGATGGCCCCAACGCAGCGCACACCGAGGCCGGGGCCTGGGAAGGGCTGACGGCAAACCATCGTCTGCGGTAAGCCAAGCGCCTCGCCGACCACTCGCACCTCGTCTTTAAACAGTAGCTTCACCGGCTCCACCAGCTCAAACTGGAGGTCTTCCGGCAAGCCGCCGACGTTGTGGTGGGCCTTCACCGGCCCGCTCTCCAAAATGTCCGGGTAGATAGTGCCTTGGCCGAGGAAGGCGATATCGCCGAGCTTACGAGCCTCCTCTTCAAAAATGCGGATATACTCCGCGCCGATCACCTTGCGCTTCGCTTCTGGGTCGGAGACTCCGGCCAGCTTGTTTAGGAAGCGATCCGCAGCCTGCACGAACACCAACTCGGCGCCCATTTGGTTTTGGAAGACCTCGATAACCTGGTCACACTCGCCTTTGCGCATCAAGCCGGTGTCCACATGAATGCAGACCAGCTGTTTGCCTACAGCCTTGAGCAACAAGGTGGCCACCACAGAGCTGTCCACGCCTCCGGAAATCGCCAGTAAAACCCGGCTCTCCCCTACCTGTTCACGGATTGCTGTTATTTGTGCATCGATAAATTCCTTGGCCGTTTTCGAGGTCGTGATCCTAACCATATCATCTGGGCGCTTGTTGCCTATCATCAAGGCTCCTTTCTTTGTAGTACGGCATCTACCCGAGACACGCCATGCCGACGTGCTCTTTGGCAGTTAGTATTCTAGCACTGTTGCCAAAAATGCATGGCCGCCTTGGAGAAACGCCTATTTAATGTAAGACATTGTCGTTTCGGCCACCAAGCCGCAATCTTTCACCTTGCTGATCAGGGGGAAATTGCCGGTCAGGTCGGCAATGACTGCAAGTTTGAGATTTAATCGACACTTCCCTAGGAGCGGATCTCGGCCCCGCTGTTGGCACTGAGCTTGGCTATTATCTTTTGGTGTATGGCATCGGCCTCTTCAGAGGTCAAGGTGCGGTCAGCTGCCCGGTACTGGAGGGCAAAGGCCAACGACTTTTTATTCGCGCCAAGTTTTTTTGTGTCCTCGAAGACATCGAAGATGCGCACACTGTCCAGTAGCTTGCCACCAGCACTGCTGATATGCTGCAGCAGTTGTTCGGCACTGATCGCTGCATCAACCACCACCGCCAAGTCGCGCTCCACTGCCGGATAGAGAGGAACGTCCTGGTAGGGATGCCCGACCCCAGCTGCCTTCAGCAGTGCTGAGAGCCCCAGCTCAAAAGCCACCAAGGGCACGTTGACCTGAAAACGTCCAAGCACCCGGGGGTCGATGTCCCCCAACCAGCCAAGCACACTGGAGCCAGCCATGACCTGGGCAGCCCGCCCGGCCTGCAGCCAAGGGGCATCCTCGGTGGCCAACGCCTTGAAGCGCAGCTTCTGGACATGCAGCTCATGTGCCAAAGACTCAATAACGCCTTTGGCATCGTAGAAATCCAAAGGCCGGGGCTTTTGGCTCCAATCGTCGGGGTTCAGCGCCCCGGTCATCACTGCCGCCAGCATCGAGCGCTCCTTGGGCAGCTTACGGCCGGCGCTGCCCAAGAACACCGCACCAACCTCATAGAGCTGGATGTCGGCAACACCATGACTCAAGTTGTAGGCCACCGAGCGCAGCAGCCCAGGCAGGATGGATCGCCGTAGGCAGCGTTGCTCGAAGCTCATCGGGTTGATCAACTCCGCTGCCTCTTCGTGCTGCCCATAGGCCATGGGAAAGGCCTCGGGGTCGGAGTCGGCAGCGAATACATAAGTCATCGTCTCATTCAAGCCTGCCGCCCGCAGGGTCTGCCCGAGAGTGCGCATCCTCGCCTGCTCGGCGCTGAGGGTGCCGATGCGGCCACGGCCACCGGGCAGGGTGGCCTGAACCCGATCCATGCCCCAAATGCGCAGCACTTCCTCGTAAAGGTCAATCTCCCGGGTGAGGTCCGGGCGATAGCTTGGCGGCGTGACGGAAAAGCAGGGATAGTCGCTGCTGGCAACAGCGCGGCCACTGCCAGCGTTTTGGACACCCCCATCGGCCGCAACATCTGAGGCATCTGCAACAAGTTCACCGACCTCAGCGCCCAAACGCCTGAGGATGGCAGCTGCCGCCTCGGCGGCAATCGGCGCACCTATAAGGCGTTGGCAACGCCCCACCCTGAAGCACAAAGTCGGCGGCAGCGATGGTAGCGGATAGTCGTCGGCCACACCGTCTTCCACCTGCCCGCCGGCCACTGCCGCCATCAACTGGGCGGCACGCAGACAGAAGTCATCGCAAGTGACATCGTCCACACCTCGCTCGAAACGTGCCGAAGCCTCGGAGAAAAGTTGAAGCTTGCGCGAGGTGCGGCTGGTGTGGGCAGCGGAAAAGCTTGCCGACTCCAAGAGAATGTTCACGGTTGACTCTGTGACCTCGGTGTCCAAGCCGCCCATCACCCCGGCCAAGGCAATCGTCCGACCCCGACCGGCATCAGCGTTGCCGTCCACTATGCAGGTAACGTCGCTGTCCAAAGTTCTAGTTTCCCCGTCCAGCGTGGTAAAACGCTCCCCGGCCTCAGCACCGCGCACTATGATGGCAGCTTGTCCTTGGCTGTCTTTGGCCAAACGATCGTAATCGAAGGCATGCAGGGGCTGGCCAACTTCGAACATGATGTAGTTGGTAATATCGACGACGTTGTTGATGGACCGGGCCCCAGCGGCACTAACCCGCTCGGCCAGCCAAGCCGGCGAAGGGCCAACTTTCACACCACGCAACAAACGCGCCGTGTAGCGCGAGCAGCGTTCGGCATCGGCAATCTGCACCTGCAAAGCACCAGTAGCCGAGCTGCCACCAGTGGCGGTGGCAGTGGCGGTGGCGGCTGGCATCGCACATCCAGAGCAGCCCGTATCGGCAGCAGCAGCAAACGTAGCTTTCTCCCCAGCTTCTGCCCCACTCATCAGGTCTTCTACCCCGGGAAGGCAGTATGGCCTATCGTAAATCGCAGCAACCTCCCGGGCGAGGCCGAACATGCTCATGCAATCCGGGCGGTTCGGGGTGATCTCCAAGTCGATCAGCGTATCGCTTAAGCCCAAGTACTCGGCAATCGGCATGCCGATGGGGGCATCGGCCGACAAGATCATAATGCCGTCATGGTCATCGGCCAATTCCAGCTCGCGTGCTGAGCAGTTCATGCCCTCCGAAACCACACCGCGCATCTTGGCCTTTTTTATCCGTAGGCCGCCAGGCAACACGGCGCCGACCATAGCCACTGGTACCTTGTCACCAGCCACAAAATTCTGGGCGCCACAGACGATCTGTAGGGGCTGTTGCTGCCCCTGCTGATCCAAGCTCTGGCTGCCGACATCCACCGTGGTCAGCCAGAGGTGATCGGAGTCCGGGTGACGCTCCCGGGTCAGTATCTGGCCGACGACCACACGATCAAACACGGAGCCGCTGCTCTGCACGCCCTCCACGCCGGTGCCCGTCAAGTCCAGCCGCTCAGTGAAGTCCAGCAGCGCATCGGGCACTGCGACCATGGTTTTTAACCACCGGAGTGATGCTTTCATCGTCTCGCTCTCATTCTCGTATCCATTGTCCGACCATTGTCCGGGCTGACAAGGCCTGCTAAAACTGCCGCAAGAAGCGCATGTCTCCCTCTAGGAGCATCCGCAGATCGGCCACGCCGTACTTCAGGGCAGCAATGCGCTCAGCTCCCAGCCCGAAAGCAAAGCCACTGTATTCCTCGGGGTCAATGTCCACAAAACCGAAAACATTGGGATCAACCATACCGCAGCCGAGTATCTCCAGCCAACCGGTGTTCTTGCAAAAGCGGCAGCCCGTGCCGCCACAAACACAACTCACATCAACCTCGGCAGAGGGCTCGGTGAAGGGGAAGAAATGGGGGCGGAAGCGCGTTTTGCGCTCCGGGCCGAAAATCTGCTTGCAGAAGTAGTCCAGTGTGCCTTTAAGGTCGCCGAAGGTGATGTTCTTATCCACCACCAGCCCTTCGATCTGCGTAAACTGCGGCAGATGGCTGGGGTCAGGGGCATCACGTCGATAGACCCGACCGGGGGCAATGATGTAGATCGGCGGTCGTGTCAACTCCATGACATGCACCTGAACGCCACTGGTCTGAGTGCGCAGCACCACGTCGCTCTCGCCTTGTACCTCGGCACGGTCGCCGGAACGGTCGAGCACGTAAAAGGTGTCCTGTAGGCTGCGGGAAGGGTGGTCAGGGGGTGTATTCAACGCCGTGAAGTTGTAGTAGTCGGTTTCTACCTCATTGCCGCTGACCACCTGATAGCCGATGCCTCGGAAGATGTCGGAGATCTCCTCGATAATCCGGCTGATCAGATGCTGGCTGCCGACAATCGGTCGGCGACCGGGCAAGGTAATGTCCAGCACTTCGGCGCTGACCCGGGCATCCAGCTCAGCTTGAGCCAGTTTTTGGGCACGGTCATTGATCGCCGCCTCCAGCTCGGCACGCAGGTCATTGGCCGCTTTGCCGACCGTCGCCCGGACATCAGAACTCAGCGCCCCCATGCCACGCAGCACTGCCGTCAAAGAGCCTTTCTTACCCAGAATCGCCAAACGCAGCTGCTCTAGCTCGCTGGAGCTGTCCAGATGCGGTATCTTGGCCAAGGCCTCTGCCGCCTGCGCTTTTATGTCATCCAAAACAGACATCTATGCCACCTTTGCTTCCTCGCCAGAGAGACACCGATCAGTGTTACCGTTGCTGGCGCTGCTGCTGGCGCTGCCGCCGTTGCCGTTGGCGTTGGCGCTGCCGCCGTTGCCGCTAGCGTTGCCGTTGCCGCCGTTGCCGTTGCCGCCGTTGCCGTTGCCGCCGTTGCCGTTGCCGTTGTCCAAAACTGACCAATACCTCCCAAAAAAAGAGGGGTGGCCTCTACCGAGGCCACCCAGTGTTTCCGTGATAGTTGGTAACTGGGAAAGCCATTAGGATTGCTTGGTAAAGTGCAGAACCACTGTTGTCCCGCTCTCTGCCATGCTGTAGCTCAGCTCATTACCGGAAATAACAAAGTCTATCGTCTGTGCTGCGCCGGTGGTTTCTTTAACATGCATGGTGTTTCCCTCCACCGTGTATGTGGTGTTCACCGGAGTGGCTCCTTGCAGTACGAAGCTGATGTTTTTGCTGTCTTTGACTTCGATGTAGTTCTTTTCCTTTGCAAGCGACTGATCGGCGGCCGACAGCTGGTCGCCTGACAGCTCAACAGAACCTGCGGTCACCTTGCTCAGGTTGTAGCGGCCATCATATTGGCCAGCGGCGGCGCCCGTGCAGGCAACTAGTCCAACTGCCAAAAGGCAAATTGCAGCACCTGCAAGGACAAACAGGGTCAAACGTTTCCTCATAACTACTCCTTCTTCCAACGGATTACCCTCCCCTTCTTTCTAATATACAGCATCATAACACAATGAAGACGGCTGATATCATTAGGATGATTAACAAAACCAGCTAATGCGCCTCGGCCCAGCTATCTCCCTGCGAAATATCCACCGTCAGCGGCACCGTCAGTGACACCACGCCTTCCATCACTGCCTTGACCATGGCCGCCAGTGCGCAGACCTCAGTAGCAGCGGCATTAAAGTCCAATTCGTCGTGAACCTGCAAAATAAGCTGGGAGCAGAAGCCATCCTGACGCAGCCGCCGAGCGATCTCGATCATCGCCAGCTTGATGATGTCTGCAGCGCTGCCCTGCATCGGATGGTTCATGGCGGTACGCTCCCCGAAATGGCGCAAGTTGGCGTTGCTGGAGCCAAGCTCGCGGATATAGCGGCGGCGGCCGAAGAGCGTCTCCACCCAGCCCAGCCTATGGGCATCGGCCACTATGCGCTCCAGATACTCTTTGACTTGTGGAAAGCTTTGGAAGTAACGGTCGATCAACTCTTGAGCCTCTTTGAAGCTGACCCCCAGTGACTGGGAGAGGCCATAGGCCTGCTGTCCGTAAATGATACCGAAGTTCACTGCCTTCGCCCGACTGCGCAGCTGTGGGGTCACATCATCCAAGGGCAGCCCCCAAACCCGCGCTGCCGTGGAGGCATGGAAGTCGGTGCCAATACGAAAGGCCTCGATCAGGCCGGCATCGCCGGAGAGGTGGGCGAGCAGCCGCAATTCGATCTGGGAATAGTCAGCGGCCATGAACACGGCCTCAGTAATGCCAAGGGCGGTGGCATCCGGGATAAAGGCACGGCGAATCATCCGGCCGATGTCAGTGCGCACCGGAATGTTCTGCAAATTGGGGTCGGATGACGAGAGGCGACCGGTAGCAGTGACCGCTTGGTTGAAGCTGGTGTGCAGATGCCCATCGGCAGCAACCAGTCGCGGCAGGGCATCGAGGTAAGTCGTTTTCAACTTGGCCAACTCCCGGTACTCCAGCATCAGGCCGGGCAAAGGGTGCATGGGCTTCAGCTCTTCCAGCACCGAGGCATCGGTGGAGTAGCCGGTTTTCTTCTTCTTCAGGGCTGGCAGCTTGAATTTCTCGAAGAGGATCACCCCTAGCTGCTTTGGGCTGTCCAAGTTGAACTGCTCTCCTGCCTCCTGATAGGCAAGGCTCCGCAGCCGTTCTAGCTCCTCATCCTGCGCTTGACTCAAAGCTTGGAGGGTATCGGTGTCCACCTTCACGCCATCCCGCTCCATCTGAGCCAGAACCGGCACCAGCGGCATCTCGATATCGGCAAAACAGCCTTGGCCGCCTTCGTCCTGTAGGCGCTGACGCAATAGGGCTGCCAGCTCCAAGAGGCCCACTGCCTGTTCAGCCGCTGTCTGCTGGGCTGCCGTCAAGGCTGCCGCCGAGCCGGCCAGAAGCTGATCCGCCGCTTGCAGATATTCTGTGACCTCTGGCGGCTTGGCCGCCGCGCTATTCTTGGCCGCCACCGCGCTGTCCGCACTGTCGCCGACATCAAGCAGCCCGGCCAAAGCCGATGGGTCTGGCAGGTAGAGTGCGAAGAGCTGCTGGTAGTCAGCCGGCGTTTGCGATGAGTCCAGCAAATAGGCTGCCAAACGGCAATCGAAGACGCGCCCCGTGTCGATTTTTGCCGCCGAAAGAAAAGCCGCCTGGCTGCCATCCGGTGGTAGGCAGACCCGCAAAAGCTCTTTAAAATCAAAAACCACCAGCTCAGCAGCCTCTTGAAGCAGACGTGCCAACAACTCAGCGGTCGGTGTCGGCCCTTCCAGTACGGCTGCTACCGTTGCCCCAGCCCAAACAAGCTGCGGCGTGGCTTCGGAGAACAGCGTCTTGCCGCCGCCGCCTTCCTGAATGCATACGGCAATGGCCTCGGATGATCCCAAGGCGGCCTCTAGGGCGCAGGCAGCAGCCTCACCGACCAAAAAGCGGCGTGGCGAACAGTTAGCGGCCGGGGCGGCCGGGATGTCCGAGGTGTCCGGGGCGGCCGGGGCGGCCGGGATGTCCGAGGTGTCCGGGGCGGCCGCACAGGCCACAGCATCCACCACTGCAGGAACAGCGCCGCCGGAAATTTGTCGGCTGTCGGCACTATCGGTTTTTTTCTCGATCAACCTTAATACCTTGTTCAACTGCGAGGCCAGCGCCAGCTCCCGAAAGGCCGCAGTGGCCTCAGCCGCCCGGAAGGCCGGCCAGTGTACGGAATCGAGGTCGCAATCTAACTCCAAGTCGCGGCAGATGCGAGCCGCCGTCCGGCAAGACCTCGCTAACTCGGCATTCGCCCTAAGACTCTCACCAAGCTTGCCCTTGATGTTGTCGGCTTGCGCCAATACCTGTTCTAAGGAGCCATACTGCTCAAGCAGTGCCCGCGCACGTTTCTCCCCTACCCCGGGCACACCGGGAATGTTATCCGAAGAGTCACCCATCAAACCCAAGAAGTCCGGCACCTGGCTGGGTGCCAGCCCCCATTTCTGCTTGACGGCCTCGACGTCATAGACCACCACCTCGCTCATGCCGCTTTTAGTGTTGATGACTTTGGTGTTCTCATCAACCAGCTGCAGGGCGTCTTTATCCCCAGTGACCAACAGGCACTCATGGCCAAGCGCGGCGGCTTGGGCGGCCAGTGTGCCCAAGATGTCATCGCCCTCCCAGCCTTGAGCCTCCACCACTGGCACAGCCAAGGCCCTGAGCAGCTCCTTAAGCATTGGGAACTGCCTTTTCAGCTCGGGGTCAGTTGGCGGGCGCTGCGCCTTGTACTGCTCGATGGCCTCTAGGCGGAAAGCCGGAATACCATGGTCGAAGGCGGCGACGATAGCATCGGGGCGGAAGTCTTCGGCCAGCTTCAAGAGCATCGAGAGAAAACCGAAAATGGCATTGGTCGGCCGTCCGTCCGGAGCAGTCATATAAGGCGGCACAGCATGGAACGCCCGATGCATCAGGGAATTGCCATCGATCACGGCAACCCGTCGAACGGGGCGCCCGCCTTCAATTGCCTGCTGTACTTCCGCGTCGGCCATTGTCTCTCCTCTCGACTCTTTGCTCCCAACCAGCGGCTGGAAAGACACCGCTTGGAAAGTGCCGGTTAATCATATCACGCCATCCTGCAAGCATCAGCGGCACCGATAATGGTAGTCTGTTGAAGTACAGTTTGGACGTAAGGATGTGCCCGGTGGCCATGCCGCGCCATGGCGCTGCCATCATCGACAGCCAGCAACGCTACTGGCCAAGCCACGGCAACACCTTCTTAAGCGAATCTGAATCGGGGTTGCAATGCCGAACATGACGGAAATCTATGGAGAATCGGTCTTCAGCGAACAGGTTATGCAAGAGCGCCTGCCCAAGGCAACATTCAAGGCTCTGCAGGAAACTATCAAAGAGGGCAAGCCGCTGGACTCGGAGATCGCCAACGCAGTAGCCCATGCCATGAAGGACTGGGCGCTGGAGAAGGGCGCAACACACTTCACCCACTGGTTCCAGCCACTGACCGGCATCACCTCCGAAAAGCACGACAGCTTCATCAACCCGCAGCCAGACAACACCACCGTTCTGAGCTTCTCTGGCAAGGAGCTAATCCAAGGTGAGCCGGATGCCTCCAGCTTCCCCTCGGGCGGCTTGCGGGCATCGTTTGAGGCACGCGGCTACACCGCCTGGGACCCCACCAGCTACGCCTTCATCAAAGACGGCACACTCTGTATCCCCACTGCCTTTATCTCCTACGGCGGCGAGGCACTAGACAAGAAAACACCGCTCCTACGCTCGATGGATGCCATCAGCCGTCAGGCCAAGCGAGTGCTGGCACTGTTCGGCCATAATGCCCGGCAGGTCAGCACCACGGTGGGGGCAGAACAGGAATACTTCCTGATCAGGGAGACAGACTACGCTCAGCGTCTCGACCTGATGCTCTGTGGACGGACACTGTTCGGCACTGCCCCCTGCAAGGGTCAGGAGCTGGAAGAACACTACTTCGGCTCAGTGCGGCCAACAGTAAAGCGCTTCATGGACGAGCTGAACATCGAGCTTTGGAAGCTCGGCATACCAGCCAAAACCCAGCATAACGAGGTGGCCCCGGGGCAGCACGAACTGGCACCGGTCTATCTGACCACCAATGTGGCGGTGGACTCCAACCTGTTGACTATGGAGCTGATGCGCAAGACAGCCAGCCGTTACGGCTTGGTTTGCCTGCAGCACGAGAAGCCCTTTGAAGGCGTTAACGGCTCCGGCAAGCACAACAACTGGTCGATCGCTGCCGATGGCACCAACCTGCTCGACCCCGGCAAGACCCCCCACGAGAACTTACAGTTCCTAGTGTTTTTGACTGCGGTGATCAAAGCGGTGGACGAATACCAGGGGCTACTACGGGCAAGCGTCGCCAGCGCCGGCAACGACCACCGCCTCGGCGGCCACGAGGCACCGCCGGCCATCATCTCCATCTACTTGGGCAATGAGCTGGAGGCTATAGTCCGTGACATCGTTGACAGCAAAACACACGAGGGACATGGCGAGGTGCTAATGGACTTAGGCACACCGGTGTTGCCGACCTTCATCAAAGACAACGCCGATCGCAACCGCACTTCCCCCTTGGCCTTCACCGGCAACAAGTTCGAGTTTCGGATGTGTGGCTCGGAAAGCAACCTCTCTGATGCCAACTTGGTGTTGAACACCAGTGTCGCCAAGGCCTTGGCCGACTTCGCCGATGCCGTGGAGGGCAGCACGGACTTCGAGGCCGCTGTGCGCACCTACCTGCGCCAGCTGCTGATCGACCATCAGCGGATCATCTTTAACGGCGACAACTACAGCGACGAATGGCCGCTGGAAGCCGCCAGCCGTGGCCTGCTGAACCTGCGCAGCACCCCCGAGGCACTGCCCTGTTTCATCGACCCAGAGAACATCGAGCTGTTCGAGAACCTCAAGGTGCTCTCGCAAGTCGAGCTGCAAAGCCGTTACGAGGTAAAGCTGGGCAACTATGCCAAAAAAGTCAATATCGAGGCCTTGACCTGCGCCCGAATGGCCAGAGCACGTTTCATCCCGGCCGTCATCGAGTACTCCACAACGGTAGCCAATGCCATCAATGCCAAACAGGCCGCCAGCACTGGCAGCGGCACCGCACTGAGCACCGCTGCCGAAAAACAGCTACTGTCCCAACTGAGCAAGGGCGTCGACACCATCAGTGAAGGTGTCGATGCCTTGGACATGGCCGTGGCTGAGGCGGTTGCGGTTGTCGACCCGCAGGCCCAAGCTGATGCCTACCTCACCAAGGTGATCCCGGCAATGAACGCCGTGCGCCAAGCCGTAGATGCTATGGAGATGATAGTCGGCCACGACTACTGGCCGGTGCCTAGCTACAACCACATGCTGTTCTACCCCTGATAAACGACGACGGTAACGGAGATGGGCGCAACCTAGGGAGACATCGATTGATGCTGCTATGCCAAGTTGCAAGCTGGCGTGACATGATTGATTCGGTGTTTCCCTGAGAAACTTTTTTGACAGTGTGGCATTTTATTCAGTTTTTGAGCCGCCTTGGCGGTAGTAGCTCGCCGCCAACTGGGTGCGGTTTTTCAGATCCAGCTTCTGAAGGATCATGCTGACTAGGTTGCGTACTGTGCCTTCCGAGATGCAGAGGCTGGCAGCGATCTGACGGTTGTCAAGACCGACGGCCACCAGCTCGGCGACTTGGTACTCGCGGGCGGTCAGCTTGGCCTCCAAGTCGGCCACCGTCGTGTCGCTTTGGACGGGCGCCGCCATTGTCGGCTCCAAACCGCCTTGTCTGGCCGTCGGGCGGGACTGGCCACCGTGTACTAGACGGTCTATCCGCCCCAGTACCTCGCTGCCCAGCACACTTTGGCCGGACATCACCAGCCGCAAAGCCGGTGCGATGGCTCCCGCGTCTTGTTTGATCAAGTAGCCGCAAACCCCCAAGGAGATGGCGCTGGCAATGTAGTGATCATCAGCAAAGGTAGTAAGCAGCACGATCCGGGCATGCGGCCATTCTGCGAGAATAGCCTGGGCGGCATCGAGGCCGCTTTTCTTCGGCATCTGGATGTCGGCAAGTACGATGTCTGGCTGGTACACCCGATACAGTTGCTCGGCCTCATTGCCGTCGTGGCCGACAGCCACCACATCGATGTCGCCTTGGGCATCAAGTATCGTTTGCAGGGACGTACAAACAAAAGGGTCGTCATCCACTATTACCACTCGCATTGCTTATGTCCTCTCCTTATGAAGTGCCGACTCAATCATCTCGCGCCGAACCACGCCGCCGGATAGCCCGTTCCTTCCCTGATCAGCGGGGCGAAGGATTGCGGCTCAGGGCCGTGTGGGACTGAGGCTTTGCGTTAATCGACAGATCCTTGGGAATCGAAACGAAGATCTTGAAGCCCCGGTCCCAACTGATGTGGAGCACACCGCCCAAGGAGCGAGCGCGCTCATCCATGCTGGACAGGCCGATTCCGGCTTGTCGCCAAGCAAAGGGCTGCGCACCAGTACCCATGCTGCTGCGGCCAGCGGTGGTGGTGGCGGCCGGTATGGCGCCAAGCACACTGGCCAGCTCCTGTTTGGCCGGAGCCAAGCTGCCGTTGTCCTTCACAATAAGCTGGTAAAAGCCCGGGAACTCCAGCAATGATAGGTGAATGAGCGTGGCATCGCTATGCCTCAGAGCATTGACGAAGGCCTCGCGGACAATGGCCAACAGAGCATTGCCGATGGCTGGCGGCGGGTTGGTCGGCACATCGTAACTCATCTTGAAATGCAATGCCTCGCCGCCGCCGACAATGTCGGCATCGCCATCGGCGGCGGCACCAGCGCTGTCAACAGCGGTAACACCAGTATCATCGGCAGCACCGTCAACACCACCAGCAGCACCGTCAGCACCAGCAGCACCGTCAGCACCAGCAGCACCGTCAGCACCGTCAGTGCCAGTGCCGACCGCCGACAGGCTCTCGAATTCCCCGATCAACTCCTGTAGCTGGCAATGAAGGTCAAAGGACTGCTCGTAGAGGTTATGAACGCTTTGGCGCAGTGAGTCATAGGCTCCGTGCAAGGTGCTGCCGACCTCCGCCAGCTGTTTGCTCAGCCGTGCGTTCTCGGCATAGATCACCTGCAAGGCCTCCGTCTGCAGCACCGAGCGGGTCAAGAGATGGCCAACACTGTCGTGAATCTCACGGGCGATACGACTACGTTCCGACATGGTAGCCAAACGCAGCCGCAGCGGTTGGTGCTGCTCCAAATCACTGGCCTTTGATTTCAAGTCCAAGCAAGTAGCGGATATCTGGTCACGCAGGACGCGGTACTGCTCGATAGTTTGCCGCAAGCCCGTGGTGCGCCAAAACAACAAGCCAGCAGCCACACAGAAGAAGACTACCGGCCAGAAAGGCTCTGGCCAATCCCGGAGAAAAGCGATGAGCAAAGGCGGCAGCCAGAGCAGCCGCCAGAGCCATTTCAGCCGCTGCCTAGGCTTTGGCAACAACTGCTCCATCTGAAGACAGTCATAGCTGATCAATGGCAGAAAGGCCAGTAATTCGGGCAGGAAGAAAGCGGCGGCCAAATATGCGCACACCAAACCGGCGCGCAACGGCCCGGGCAGTGTGTCCACATCGCAAAGGGCGCTGATGCTCACCGCCAAGAGGGCAGCAACTACCGTCATGACCGAGAACGGCAACAGGCTTGTCATGAAGACGGACAAGGCCAAGAGGATGATTTTGTCGATAAGCCACTCCATACGCCAATTGTACGTTATCCGCCAGCCCTAGGCCCCCGAGGCGTCGAACTTGGCTATGATGGCACGCCTAGGGCCTTGCCGCCGTCGGGGCCGGTGCCTAGCCGGCCATCCCCGGCGGCCACGAAGCCCCCGTCCGACATCCGGCAGAGCGACACGAGATCGACGTCCCCGCTGTCAGCGACATCTCTGACCCAGGACACGGAGACGTGCCTAGAGGACTCCCGGTCGTATCCCCGGCTCTCGTCCCGCGCTGGCGGGCCTCTGCCCGGCGCTTGAGCCTAGGCACTGCCGCACCAGGTTGCGGATCAACATGAGCTGTATTTGCCAACAGAAAGGCGCATGACAAATGTCATGACACTGGCCGGAAAACTGGTGACACTACTCACTTGATGTCCAAGGGATAAAGCCAGAGAATAAACAAACCGGGAAAACCAACGCCCGGAGATGAAGAAGCAACAGGCTGTCAAAGGAGCCGTATATGAAGATCATCGAAGTCGAAGACCTAGTCAAGCGCTATAAGGAGCTGGTGGCCCTAGACCATTTCAGCCTAAGTATCGAAAGCGGCGAGATATTCGGGCTGCTGGGGCCGAACGGCTCCGGCAAGACCACCGCCATCAACTGCCTGCTGCAGCTGCTGAGCTTCGATAACGGCAACATCAAGCTGTTCGGAGAGGCTATGACTCCTAGCCGCTACGACTTAAAACGGCGCATCGGCATCGTTCCCCAGAACATCGCGGTCTTCAGCCAGCTCAATGTGACGGAGAACATCGACTTCTTCTGCTCCCTCTACGTACCCAAAAAAGCCCGGCGGCACGAACTGGTGGAGCAGGCCATCGAGTTCGTCGGCCTACAGGACTATCGGCGCTTCCGCCCCCGCAAACTATCCGGCGGCCTGATCCGGCGCCTGAACATCGCCTGCGGCATCGCCCATCAGCCCGAGCTGATTTTCCTCGACGAGCCCACTGTGGCCGTGGATGCCCAGAGTCGCAACTCTATCCTAGAAGGCATCCAGCGGCTGAATGCCCAAGGCTCGACCATCATCTACACCAGCCACTACATGGAAGAAGTGGAGCAAATCTGCACCCGCGTCATGATCATGGACCATGGCCGAGCCTTGGCCTGCGGCACCACCAACGAACTGAAAGGCATGGTCAGCGTCAACGAACGTATCGAGATCGAGCTGGCTGACGGTCCGGGCCCGGCAGCGGCATCGCCGCACCAACAGGCGCTGGAGCTGGTACGCACCCTGCCGCACACCGCCACTGCCAGCCTCGACCACAATATCCTACGCATCAGCTGCTCGCATGGCTCCCACAACTTGAGTGAAGTGTTGGAGGCGCTCAGGGGTGCCGACATCGCTTACGGGCGTGTCTATTCCGAACCGCCAACCCTAAACGACGTGTTTTTAGAGATCACCGGCAAAGGACTGAGGGACTGATCATGGCCACCACCTTCATCTACACCATCAAGACGCTGATCAGAGAGAAGACCAACCTGATCTGGGCCGTCGCCTTCCCTTTGGTGCTCTCAACCTTGTTCTTCTCGATGTTCCATAACATCGACGAAACCTATCGTCTTGACCCCTTGCCAGTACTGGTAGTGGCAGACGACAACTACCAGCAGGCCAAGAGCTTCTCCACACTGGTCGGGGCACTAGCCGCTCCAGACGCCAACGACGGCCAAGCCTTGCTCGCGCCCACCTTCACCAGTAGCGCGGCCGAGGCCAGTGAAAGCCTACAGAATGGAGCATATCTGGGCTACATTACGGTAGACGAGCAACAGCAGCCACATTACTTCATGGACTCCCGCAAAACCGGTGGCCTAGACATCCTGCCCGACACCAAGCAAGGCATCGTGCTCAGCATCCTAGACCGCTACAGCCAAGACTATCAGATGATCTACAAGGCCGCCTCTGAGCATCCACAGCTGTTTGCTGACCCCGGCTTCATGGACCGACTGCTCGACGGACAAAGCTTCACCACCCAAGTCTCGGCCACCAACAACCCGCCGAGCAGTGCCTTGCGTTACTACTACGCCGTTCTGGCCTTTTCCTGCTTTCAGATGATGAGCTTCGGCATCTACGCTATCCGCAACCTGAGAACCAACGCCTCGCCCATGGGCGCCCGCCGTTGCCTAGGCGGCCAGAGCTTAGGGCGGAGCATGATACCAACCCTACTGGCCTCTTGGGTACTCAGCCTAGCCTGTCTGCTGATCGGCTTTCTGTATATCCGCTTCGGTTTCGGGGTCAGCTTCGGCGGCCAAGAAGGGGCCTGCGTGGCCGTGATAGCCCTAGGCAGCCTAGTGGCCACCCTGTTGGGGGCACTAATCGGAGCGCTACCGACATCAGAAGGGGCGAAGGCCGGCTTGATGGCCACCTTGGTCTGCCTACTCTCTGTCTTCTCCGGTCTCTACGGCCCGGGATCCCAGCAGCTAGGTGATATGGTGGCCAAAAACTTACCGGCCTTGTCGCTCGTCAACCCGATTCGCCAAGTCGCCGATGCCTTCTACTCCTTGTACTACTATGACAGCCTCGGCCATTTCTGGCTGTCACTGGCCATACTGGGCATCATGGCAGCGGTATGCGCCATCGGCTGTTTGCTCTGTCTGCGCAAGCAACGCTATCGAAGCCTTTAGGGAAGGGATCAAAGATGCCAGTATTCAAAACCGCCGTCCGCCTCGTCTTCAGACATCCGTTTTACCTGCTGATCTATATCGTGCTGATGGGCTTGTTGGGGCTAGTGATGACCGGGGCGCCCAGCGGCAGCCCCGCCGCCGACCAAGTAAGCTTCAACGCTGCTAAACCGCCGGTGGCAGTCATCGACCGTGACCAGAGCGAAGTCTCCCATGCTCTGACGGCCTTTCTGAGCGAGCGAGCCGAGCTGGTGGAAGTAGCCGACGACACCATCAGCATCCAAGATGCCATCGCCCAAGAGTACGCTACCTACATTCTAGTTATCCCCAGCGGCTACGGCTCAGACTTCCTAGCTGCTGCCCGCAACCTAAGTGCAGCGCCAGAATTGACCGAGATGGCAGGCATCAACCTGCCGGCAGCAGCACTGGCCAACGCCGAAACCAACAACTTCCTAAACGCCCTGCGCATCAGTGCTGCCACCGACCCCGAAGCAGCCGATACCCAGCTTTTGCAGCAAGCCAAGCAGGCGGCAGCGGCCAAGACCGGCCTCAGTGTCGTGCCAGCACCTGAGCAAATCCAGCGCTCCAGCCTCTTGCCCTTCTTCTTCAAGTGGGCATCTTATCCTTTGACCTGCGGGATCATCATCTTAGTGAGCTTGATCTTCAGCAGCTTCCAAGCCGGTGAGCTGCGGCGGCGGAACCTCTCATCACCCTGCTCGACCACCTCGATGAACTTCCAGATCGCCGCCAGCGGCCTGATCATCGCCCTCATGGCCTGGGGCTTTATCTGCCTGCTGGCGACCATCCCAGTCGTCGGCGGCCTAGAGCTACTGTCCAGCAAGCCGACCAGCGTACTGCTGATTGCCCTGGCAGCTCTGATCTATTCCCTGTTACCTCTGGCTATCGGCTTTTTGTTCAGCCAGTTCCGTCTGCCCGAGGTAGCCACCAACGGCTTCACCAACATCGTGGCAATGTCTTTGATGTTCTTATCCGGCATCATGATGGGGGGCTCGGACTATTTAAGCGGTGTCATGTTGGACATTGGGCGCTTAACCCCGACCTATTGGTATTCGCTGGCCATTGACACCGTGGCCGGGGCTGGTGACCTCACCGCCAGCACATTAACGCCCTACTTCGGCAGCCTAGGACTGATACTGCTGTTCGCACTGACCGTGTTCTCAGTAGCCTTGCTGATCAGTCGGCTACGCGTCAAAAGCGCCGATGCCGACGGCAACAGCGCCGCCGAAACCAGCAGCGAGGCAGCCTAGAAATGACATCCGAAGCACCCAAGGTCAAGACAGCGCCGACACTGGATGCAAGCAGGTCAAGACTGCTGGCGCTATCCAATCGAAAAGCCTCTTGCGGATTCTTGGCCGGAGCAGCCGACTCGATGAAATCGGCATAGTACATGTACCCCGTTCGACCATCGTCTGTGCCAACAAGCATCAAATCAGGACTTTTAGCAATTATTATCCTATTGTTATTTTTTTCAAATTCGACAGTTTAACCCAAATCTCGCAGTGCTTCGTGAGCATGCAATTTTAGGTGGTCTTTGTCCTCCAATCAATCAAACGTCCAACTTTTCAGTGGCATTCTCCCTGTGTCCGTGAATTTTGTGTCCGGATGAACTCCACCGAGGAATGTCGCCCAAAACTTTTCTGCAATTCCCACTTGCACAATTGGCTTGTCTTCCGTAGAATATAGTAGCTTTGCGCAGGCGGACATGGCTCAGTTGGTAGAGCACAACCTTGCCAAGGTTGGGGTCGCGGGTTCGAATCCCGTTGTCCGCTCCAGTCGCTGGAACAAGCCGGTCGACGCTCTGCGTTGACCGGCTTTATCTGTGACAAGAAGTGTGTGCAAAACCGTCGGTGCCGCTGATGCGGCAGTATGCACATGGCGACGTGGCCAAGTGGTAAGGCAGAGGCCTGCAAAGCCTTTACCACCGGTTCGAATCCGGTCGTCGCCTCCATGCGATACCTGAAAACCCCTGATCATCAGGGGTTTTCTGTTCTTTTGGGAGACGGTGGCGAGAAGCGGTGCGCATGGCTGGGCGCGTAGGCATGTGGGTACGCAGACGCACAGGAGCACCGGGGATGATCGAGTTCAGCCGCCTTGCTTCTTCCTATTCCGCCTCGAACAGCGCCATCAGCGAGATCAAAAAGACGGGGGTATCACCAGAATTGAAGTGCTCGACGAGCTGCTGACGGGTGATTTTCGGCGTTGAGCCGTCAAGACGGAAAAAGGCCACGCCCCGCTCCGTCAGATCACGCTCGATGATGCTCCTTTTTAGTTTGGGCAAGCATTCCCAAATAAAGCTTATGCTGTTCTTCGCCCAAAGCCACCGCCAGGGTGTTCTCGATTTTCTCCGGCAGTTCGCGCAAAACATCGCCCTTCAGGCGGCGGTGCGCAGGCCTCAAAATCACCTTCAAAGGTCAATGGCAGCACCCCATCGACTTCTCGGAGCACAGCGTTGAACAAGGTTGGAATGTCAGGCTCATGGAAGAACAGCTGCTGGCCGACGGTGAGCGCGTGGAGTGCGTCAGGAAGAAGTCGGCCAGCGGGCGGCTCTCGTCGTCGATGGCATCGTAGTCTATCCAAAGCTCAGTTTTGCTGCTTAAGCTGACAAGCCCGGGGTTGACGAGGCGGTATTGCAACTCAGGGAGATCTTTGGCGATGATCATCTTATCGGAGCCGACCTTAAAGCTGAGGAACAGCCCATAGCGATCATCGTCGTTCAATATGGCCTCGAGGTGCAGGGGTTTTCAGTGTTATAGTGGTTGTTCGTCAGCCTCCTTCAGCAACGGGAAAACCGGCGCTCCTCACGAGGCATAGTATATCAGGACAGGGCAGTTGATGCCCTCTCAGAGGCGTTTCAGAGGCAAGGGGCGATAATGTCTTCAAGGAAAACACCGGTCAATGCCGCCATGCAGTCTCACAAGATAGTGCAGGACGGATGGCCGAGTTGGCATGCCGGGGGCTTTTGTTTGACGGCAAGGTAGAGTTTCGCCTCAACGCGAGGGACAAAACGAGCATCGGCATAGTAGGCGAGTTTATGGTTTTTGAGGAAATCAGAAAAGCGGCAAGCAATGCTAGTTCTTCGCTGCATGAAGCTTATGTTCTTCCCAATCTTTACGTTTTGAAGAATCAACAGGCAAAAGATCTTGATGGGAGCTTCTGGTGTCAGATCGATTGCGTTGTTTTTACCAGGCAATGTGCCTTTGTTGTTGAGGTAAAACGCTAGAAAAACCACATTGTTACCGATAGTTCGTTTATGCATGTCTATTCATCTACGAAGCCTGCCAACAAAACCGAGGGCACCATAACTATAAATGAAATACCGTATAAGGAATGCAGCTTTGTACTTGCCCAGAACTCCCGCCATACCAGCAGTTTTTATGATGTTTGCAACCTGTATCCTTTTGAACGCCTCTATGAGGTCACCGTTTTCGTAAACCCGATAGCCTTTACGAGTTCCGAAACTGGATTCGTTGATAACATTTTTGTGGGAATGCTCAGGCAAGACGAGAATTCAATTATCCAAGCAATGGAGAATGCCTGCTCAGTGCTTGAGCCAATTGTCTCCAAGACAAGCCTCGCCCAAGTAGCTGAAGGACTGTTGGAGCAATACGGAGACCTCAACCAGAAAAGGAGCCGCATACATATAGAGCGAATCAGACGGTCATCGTAGGCAGCCGCCAGTATCTTGAAGTAGCGTATTGAGGCGCCGATCAGTCATGCTGTGCCAGATTGATCGGCGCTTCCCTACTTGAACAGCGGGTCAGACACACAGTCGTCGGCGCTGACCTTGGGGGTTTTGCTGGCGCTGGAGCTGGAGCTGGAGCCGCTAGAGCTGGAGCCGCTAGAGCTGGAGCTGGAGGATGAGCCGTAGCTGTAGCTCTTGCTGGGGGTAGAAGGAGCGGCCGCCGTCTTAGCGGTCGCCGCTTTGGCGGCGGCTGCCTTGTCGGCGGCGTCTTGCAGGGCCTGCTCAGAGTCTAAGGTGCTGACTTCCTTGGCCGCGCTGTCGGTGTAGGTGACATAGGCCACCGCACCCTTTAGGTTGATCCGCACACCCTTCTTGTCTGCTAGGCTCACGGCATGCAGGGTAGCGCTAGTCTTATTGGCAAAGCTGATCTGAATGTCCAAGCCGCTTAAGGCCAAGGGCTCGCCGTTGCTCTCCTCGGTAGCCGGCAGGCTGCTATTCTCCGAACTGGGCAGGTAGACGGTGGCGCTGCTGCCACCAGCCCAGCGCTGGTCTTTGCCCATCAAAGACTCAGGATTGTCTTTGCTGCCAGTACGCTTAACACTAAGCTGCGTGATATCCAGCTTAGTGTTGTTGACTATGGCCACGGCGGTACCCGAGGCCGCGTTGCCGAAGCTGGGCGGCTCAGCGGCAGGAGCTGGGGCAGCGGCACTGTCGCCACCAACAGCACCGGCGGCCGGGTCGGTGGTTGGGGCGGGGGCCGCCGCAGCGGCCTCAGAGGCCGCTGGAGCCTCGCCGACA
>JGI20171J29575_12612643_pt1 | contig 22688 bp, 19 predicted proteins | sample TergutNc150P4_FD_29575 | JGI IMG/M metagenome (IMG submission 29575)
CGCTACGCGTGGCTTTAGTGAGCGTAATAGGATTCTTGTAAAGGAGGCAAAGCAACAAGAGCTTGCGAAACCACGCCTTAAGGCGCGGCCGGTATCAAACATATTGAAGTCGAGCGTTGCGCGAACAATCAGCCTGAACATGGTACATGAAGGCGCGATGACATTACGAAACAATTTACAGTAAGCCTCGGAAATAGTCGTCATCTTTCGCTTGCGTTGCCTTCATACGTTCAAGGTATGCCCGTGCCGCGTTATACTCCGCTTTGAAGATAAACTCGTCATGGTTGAGTATTTTGCGTATTTTCTCATGTCCCCGGCTGTGGCAAATTTCCGCCACATTCAACTCATAGGCCGTGCCAACGACATCGGGTTCCTCCTGCAGCCATGGATACTCCCGCGGAATATCCTTGAGATTCACAAGGGTGCAGCTGTGTTCATCCTCATAAACATAGCCAAACTCATCGGCAAGAAAATCACCGTCCTCTGGAAGGTCGTCGCAGGTAATGGTATATTCGCATTTGATTGAGTGAATGATGCAATCAAATATGTACGATTCTGGTTCATTGTGAGACCACTCGTCTACATCGCCTTTTTCATAATAGATGTATGGATACATTTTTTCAAGGAATGTCCAGTATCCGTTCGTTGTGTCGCATTCATTGAATAGCTCTTGCAGGAACGGGATGAGAATACATGTCTCAATCTTGTCTGGGATCATGTCAAATAGCATATTGAATGTCTGATCGCCGCGGAGCCTCTTTTGACGGCTTTCAAAGAAACCGCCGAGCCGCTCCAAAAAGTTTTCTTTCTGATTGGAGAAAAATACCGCGCAGAAGTATTCTTGGAACGACCGATGCGTAAAGTGGTATTTTCCACCCTCCTGATAGAGAAGACATAGATTGGCGCACAGATCATGGGCGAAGTCGTCCGCTTTCACGGGTTTGGCGGCTTTCTCGTTGATCCGCAGCATACCGAAATACCGTGCAAACTCATCATCGCTGAATTCGAACTTCCTGTCTCTATAAGTGTGGAAACAAAATTCCGAGAAGTATGCTGAAAATTCGTCAGCTGACAGGCCGGTTTTGAACTCTCGCCGGTACGCGCCCTTGCTCGCGTCGTGAGTTTCATAGAGTGTGACAAACGCCTTGCGATAAAACACGTGCATCTTTGTGGGTATTTCCGCGAACTGCTCGAACGTCAGCAGCATGATTGTAAGCAGCAATGGATTCTCCATAAACGAACGATGGGTGTGGGATAAACGGCCTTCAAGCTGCCGGCGAAACTTCTCCTTTATGGCGGGTTCATCCGGGCGGAATTCAAGCTTGCTGATCAGCTCTATCGATTGTTCTTTCGTAAATGGCTTAATCCTCAAAACCGTAAACCGTGAAAACGACACGAAATTCTGATAGGGACGTGATGAGATTACATAGCAGTTCTTGGGATACTTATCCGTGAACTCCTCGATTGCCTGCTCAAAGCGCCCGCTTTGGCTGCTGTCAATCTCGTCCAGACCGTCGAAGAGCAGCAGGAACGAGCCTTCATGCAGCATGCCGACGAATGCTTTTTTCTCTATACCCGCGCACAACGCCTCAACCTTTGATAATACGAAATCGAACAGGCTGCCCGTCGATTCGCAGTATTCCTTCAGCGCAATGAACACCGGAACGCGGTGAAAGGTTTTAAACTCATGGATAGCGTTGAGCAGCAGGTGGCGCAGCATCATAGACTTACCAAGACCGCCCACGCCATCGAGGATAAGGAAGTTCGATACTTTTGTCAATGTTGCGGCGGTAATGCCTTTTATCTCAATGGGTTGCCTGCGCCCAACCCTATGCTCAACGTGGTTAGGGACATAGAAACTGTAGAACGGTTTCGGTTCGTCCTTGTATAGCAGTGTCTTTACCTCGCCATACTTCTCTCTGGCATTGGCAAGATAGCGGTTGAATGCCACTGCTGAGGCGTCGCGTGTATCATCTTGCGCTTGCGGTACAATAAATGCTACCGAATCTTGCATCGCTGCAAATGACTGTACATACGCCCCGGTTATCTTGCCAGCGGCTTCCCGGCCGATACGGTTGTCCACTGTGGTTGTGAACAGAAACACGCCGGCGAGGAAATCGGATAACACAAACCGGCCCTGTGCTAACAGGGCGTTTTTTGTTGTGCCGCTCACCATTTCTACGGTGGTATCATCATGAATACCCTCATCATTTATGATCATATCACGTATGGCCAATACGGCAAGTTTTCGCTTGTTGGGATCAATGAGGCGTATCACCTTAGCGGCAAAATATTCCGCAATCTTGCACGGATCCGCATCCCGCGCCTTTTTGACGATCTCACCCAATCCATTGCGTCTGCTGTCAGGCAGATTGGCGGCGCATTGCAGGAGTTTGGTGACCGTATAGGAGGTAAGGTCCGCGGTATTGTCTACGGACTTAACAATCTCGTTTAATAGCTCCAACTTTTTCAGCCGCGATATGCCGCAGAGCACCAGTACATTCGCGAACGTCCCAAAGCAAAGTTTCATCATATCCTCCACTGCCGGGAATCCAAAGGCAAACCAAAGGATTCCTGATAAAACAAAGACAAACCCAAACCATTCCAAAGCCTCAATATAATTACAACCAAAGTTCGCGTCAGTACACTTATATTCGCGAGGCTTGATCCGGACAAGCCTCCCACGAGCGCTCGTGTAGTGTAGCAAAAAACAACAAGCAAAGCAAGCCGCGGCAACGCTACGACATTTTTCTGTTTGACTGGGGGGACAAGCTATATGCAAACGAAGATGCCCATTCGCGTCAGGCCTTTTGAGCATCAACGCAATGCCTGCGACGCGGCCATCGACACCTTTTACTCCGGCAGGAGCCATGGGTATGCGCTTCTCCTGCAGATGGGGTGCGGCAAGAGCCTTACCGCTATTGGCATCGCGGGCCGGTTGTTCCTGGATGGCACGATCCGCCGTGTCCTCGTGGTGGCGCCGCTCTCTGTGCTTGGCGTGTGGGAGGAGGAGTTCGCAAAATATGCCGGCTACGATTACATTCTTATCACATTGGAGGGCAGTGCAGCCAAAAAAACCGAAATCTTGCAAAACCTCGGCTGCCATAGCACCCATGACCCTGACGACGCACCCTCTTTGACAGTGGCCGTTGTCAACTACGAATCCGCCTGGCGGCTGGAAAAAGAGATCACGGCGTGGAGGCCTGATTTGATAATAGCCGATGAAGCGCACAAGATCAAAACTCACAACACCGCGGCATCCAAAGCCATGCACCGGATCGGCGCGAAAACCACCTACAGGCTTCTGCTCACCGGCACAATCATCACCAATAAGGCGCTGGATGTGTTTTCTCAGTACAAGTTCCTGAATCCCGCGATCTTCGGCAACAGCTTCTACACATTCCGCAACCGGTACTTCGATATGACGGGTTACGGTGGATACACCCCTGCGCTCAAACGTCACATGGAGCCGGAGTTAACTCAGCGGATGCACAGCATCGCGTTCCGGGCGACCAAAGCCGAATGCCTCGACCTGCCGGACATGACCGACATTGTCCGACCCGTCCCGCTCGAACCCACGGCGATGAAGCTATACCGTGCCCTGGTGAAGGACAGCTATGCGGAACTTGACAGAGGCGAGGTGACAGCAGCCAACGTCCTGACCCGGCTGCTCCGGCTCTCCCAACTTACGGGCGGTTTTGTGGGCGACGACGATGGCAATGTTCAATCCGTCAGCACGGCCAAGCTGGACATGCTGGAGGACATCATCGACAGCGCCATGGAGGAAAACCGGAAGCTGGTTATCATCGCAAGATTCCTGCCGGAGATCGCTGGGATCCGCAAGCTGTTAGAAAAGCGAAAGATCAAATATTCATGCATCACGGGAGATATCCCGGACTGCGGCGAGCAGGTGCGGCAGTTCCAGAACGACCCGGAGGTCATGGTGTTTGTAGGCCAAATTGCCACGGCGGGGCTTGGCATCACACTGACAGCCGCCAGCACGATGATATTTTACTCTCTCGATTTTTCTATGTCAAACTTCGAGCAGGCGCGAGCCCGTATCCACCGCGCCGGGCAAAAAGAAAAATGTACCTACCTCTACCTTGTAGCCCAAGGTACCGTAGACGCCAAGGTGTTTCAAGCCCTGCGCGACAAGGCGGATCTGGCAAAGCTGCTGGTGGACGATTACCGAAAGGGGCTGAACCCTTTCACATGGGAGGAAAAAAATGGACCGGATATTTGAACTGGCCGACCAACTGACCACCCTGCGGGATGAGAAAAAGAAGGTGAAGGAACGGCTGGAAAAGCTCAACGCCGCTATGGACGATGCGGAGTACAAGCTCTCTGAGGCAATGGCGGCAACGGAAACCCAGAGCTTCTCCCGTGCCGGCACTCTATTTTACCTGACCACTACAACCCGTGCCTCGGCTGTCGCGGGCGCGAGGGATGTGCTATTCAATGCCCTGAAAACCAACGGTTACGGGGATCTTGTGTATGAGACGGTGAACGCCAACAGCCTGTCCTCCTTTGTGAAGGAACAAATCGCGGAGCATGAAGACCGGCTCCCGGGCTGGCTGGAGGGGCTGGTTAGTGTCTTTGAGGAAACGACGGTCGGCGTACGCAAAGCAACTAAAAAATAAGAAGGAGAACGATTATGAACAAAAACGAAATCGCCGCCATGGACACGGAACGTGGCTACCTGGCGCTCAGTGACTTTAACCTCAACGAAGCGTTGTCGGAAGAACTGGCCGGGCTGGATGGGGGGTTTGAACGCATCAAGCTACCGGCAGGCGGCAGCACAACCTTTGAGATTCCAGGCGAGGAGCCGGGCAAGACGGAGGCGGTCAAGGAATTCTCCGGCGTTATCCTTTACCATCATCCGCTGTATGCATTTTATCGGGACAAGTATGCGGGCGGGACCAACCCGCCCGACTGTGGCTCTTATGATGGCGTCACTGGCCAGGGCGATCCCGGCGGAAGCTGTGCCGCCTGCCCGCTCAACCAGTTTGGCAGCGGGGAAAACGGTGCCAAGGCGTGCAAGAACCGCCGCCGCATCTACATCCTGCGCGAAGGCGAAATCCTGCCGCTGCTGCTATCCCTGCCAACCGGCTCATTGAAGGAGTTTAGCCGCTACGTGAAACGGCTGCTGGCCCGCGGCAAGAAAACCAACAGCGTGGTTACCCGTTTTTCGCTGACCAAAGCCACAAACGCTGGCGGTATCGCGTACTCTCAGGCACAGTTTGCCGTGGAACGCGGCCTGTCCTCCGAGGAATACGCGCTGATCGGGCCGCTGTCCGGACAGATCAAGGCCCGCAGCCGGATTGTCAGCTACGAGGTGGATAACCCAATGGACGCGCCTATGGCGGACCCGGAAACTGGCGAGATTATCCCGGCGCTGAACTGACATCACCTGTGGGGGCTGGAAGCTCGCCGCGCCAGCCCCCACGCGGCCTAAATGGAGGCGTACCAATGTATCGAATGACAACAAATATCAAGGATGTCCGAGACTATCTTTCAGGCGCGTCCAGTATTGCCTGGGACTTTGAAACCGCCCCGGATGAGCAATACCGGGATGAGGAGCGTGCGGCGCTGGATCCGCATAAAGCGCATATTGCTGGCGTTAGCTTTTCCACAGCGGAGGATGACGGTATTTATGTTCCGGTGGCCCATAAAACCGGCGACAACGCCGAGCCTGCGGAAATGCTAAAGGTTCTTTCGGCGTTCGCTGCCAATCCCCGCATCACAAAAGTGGCGCATAACCTGGCGTTTGAATCCATGTTCCTATACAAGCACGGCATCGTGGTCCAGCCGCCTTGTTATGACACCATCGCGGCGGCGCAGATGACGCTCAAGGGGAACGCGGCATTCCGCTCCCTCGCTGACAGCGGTTTGAAGCTGCTGGCGGCCTCTCTGCTCGGCGCGGACATGCCCGGCTTCAATGCCGCGGCCGTTGGACGGCACTTTGATGAGCTTGACCCTGCCGGCGCCGAAACCATCAACTATGCCTGCGCCGACGCTGACTACACCCTGCGGCTGTACCATCTTTTCAATCGCTGGTTTGACCGTTGGCTCCCAAAGCATCGCATGATTGTCGAGCGGGTGGAATCCCCCGCGGCGGTTTACTGTGGCGTCATGAAGTACAACGGCCTGCTCATGGATACGGATGCCATGCGTGAAAAACAGAAGCGGGCAGCGGAGCGGATGCGGAGCTTGCGCGCACGGATCGCCGGGATCATTGGCCCGGTGGACATCGGCGCGAACGCCTCAACGTCTTCGTTCAAAAAGCATCTGTTCGATACCCTCAAGCTCCCCGTGATGAAAACGACGGCCAAGCATCAGGAAGCGGCTGATGATGAAACGATGATCATGCTGGCGGAGTGGTGTGAAACGAACCGCCCAGGGCTTGTCCCCCTGTTCGAGGCCGTGCAGGAATACCGGAAGCTTGGCAAGATCGGCGCTACTTACATTGAGGGTTACCTGCGTCATGTCAACCCCGTTACAGGCCGGATTCACCCAGATCTCATGCCCTTGGCAACGGAAACAGGTCGGTTTGCCGCGCGCAGCCCCAACATGCAAAATTGCTGCCGTAAGGACAATGACCCTGTGGGCGTGCGCGGTTTCATCATCGCGCCGGAGGGCAAGGTACTGCTATCCTTGGATTTTTCCCAAATTGAGCTCCGGGTTGGCGCTTTCTATTGCCGCGACGCCCGGATGCTGGAAACCTACCGGAACGGCGGTGACATACACGCTCAGACCACATCCATTATCTTCGGTATTCCGTTCGAGGAGGCAATCGATAAAAACGCGCCCTTCTACAAGGAGCGCCGAACCATCGGCAAAGCTTGCAATTTTGGCGTTTTCTTCGGCCTATATGCCAAGGGCCTCCAGCGGAACCTTCGCTTCAAGGCTGGTCTAAACAAATCGCTTGACGCGTGTGAAGCCATCATCCGTAACCTGAAAAACGGCTACCCGCGCCTAAAAAAATGGCAAGAAGAAACGATTGCCCGTGCCAGACATCGCCGCTACAGTGAAACATGGCTGGGACGGCGGCGATACCTGCCAGGGATCACCTCGGAAGAATGGGCGAAGCGAAGTTACGCGGAGCGCTGCGCGCTCAATAGCCCGATCCAAGGCACAGCAGCCGACATCCTCAAGCTGGCGCTTGGGCGTATCATCGCGGGATTGCCGGAACGCCCGTGGCTTCGGCCCCTCCTGCAGGTACATGATGAACTCATATTTGAAGTACCTCATGAGCGGCTGGGGGAAGCGGTGATCTTTGTTCGCGGCTGTATGGAGGCAACCCCTTTTCATGACTTCGGCGTGCCTATCATCGCGGAAGCAGCCTATGGCCCAGACTTCGGCCATATGGCGGAAATGGAGTAGCACATGAATACCGGTATCAGCAGACGCAACAGCGAGGGCTACTCAGACCCGACCGCATATCTGGCGCTGACCGCTGCAATGGACAGCGTGGAAAGGACGAAAAAGACAGTGAGGATTCAAAGGACACGGAATGGCTACCGGCCACTGGTATATATCTGTTCTCCGCTGGCCGGCGACATGGACGGGAACATGCGGAGGGCCCGGAGGTTCTGCCGCTTCGCCTTAGAGCGTGGCGCCATCCCCATAGCGCCGCACCTGCTGTTCCCCCAGTTCATGGACGAGAAGGCCGATGGAGAGCGCGGCCTTGCCCTGCATATGGGGCTTATCCTGCTCGACAAGTGCAGTGAGCTATGGTACTTCGGCACTACCGTCAGCCCCGGCATGAAGGCAGAAATCCGAAAGGCGCTTTATCTCGGAATGCATATTCGGCGCTTCACGGAGTGCGGCCAGGAGATCCCCCTATGAGCAATTACCGATTTCCCCCTGAGCTCATCGCCCTGCCGCAATGGGTGTGCTGGAGGATGATGCCTGATCCTAAAGGAGGCAAAGACCGTAAGGTTCCCTATGACCCGGCCACCTCGCTGCGCGCGTCCTCCACCAACCCTAAGACATGGAGCACGTTCGAGGCGGCGCTGTCAGCCTGTGAGGAGTATATCTACTCCGGCTTGGGCTTTGTATTCACCAGGGAGAGTGGCCTTGTCGGTATTGATATCGACCATTGCCGCGATCCTTCCACGGGTTCCCTGAACGATACGGCGGCCGCCATCCTCGGGCGGCTTTCGGGCACGTATGCGGAGATTAGCCCGTCAGGTACGGGAGTCCATCTGTTCCTGTACGGGGAGATCCCCGGCAAAGGCAACAAGAATACGGGCAGCGGCGTGGAGATGTACGCCCATAGCCGGTACTTCACCATGACGGGCAACCCGCTCGAAAGCGCGCCCGCCGCTATCGCCCGCGACGACGCCGCCCTGAAATGGATATTCGAAACCTACATCAAACCACCAAGAATGGCAAGGCGGAAAAAGAACCGGGCCGCGCCGCCCGGATCGCTTTCTGACGACGATGTGCCGGACAAGGCGCGGAGCGCGAAGAACGGCGACGCCTTTGCCGCGCTCTGGGCCGGGCAATGGCAGGACAGCTATGCCAGCCAGTCCGAGGCGGACCTCTCGCTGTGCTGCTCTCTGGCCTTCTGGACGGGCAAGGACAAGGAACAGATGGACAGGCTCTTCCGGCAAAGCGGCCTGTATCGGCCCAAATGGGATACTGTCCATCATGCCGGCGGCGCGACGTACGGCGAGGAAACCCTGGCCCGCGCTATGGATCTTGCGGAGGACGTTTACAGCCCAGATGCCGATAACACCATTTTTGAACGTGGCGGGCGGTATTACCGCGCCAAGGGCGATAACGTGTACCCGATCACCAACTTTGTCTGCGTGCCTCATGAAATGATCGTGTCGGAGGATGAAACGCAGATGGCCGTTGATCTCGTGACCACGCATCATGAGACGTTTCGCCTGACGTTCATGACCACTGACTTTGGCAACCTTCAGAAGTTCAAGAACGTCCTGAATAAGCGTACCATATCGCTGTCCTACACCGGGGGTGAGGGTGACCTTGAACTGCTCAAAGGCTATCTGGCAGGGCTTCCGTGGACAGTGAAACACGGCGTCAAGGCTTTGGGGATTCATCTATACGGCGGCTGCTGGGTATTCGTATCGCCGGACGGCGCCATGGGCAGTGGCGGAGACAATGTGCTGGAGGATGTAGTGCAGCTGGAGAAGCATCAGGGCATTGAGACGGGTATTCAGCGCCGCAAGGCTATTGACGCGGACGGGCTTATGGCCTTGGGTCCATCGCTGCTCCGATACAATGAATCGGCTAAGACAGTGGCGGTACTGGCGTGGTGCGCGGGCTGTTTTATCAAGGAGCACCTACGACAGGCTGGCATCAAATTTCCCCACCTATTCCTGATCGGCGAAGCGGGCAGCGGCAAGAGCAACACCCTGGAGCGTGTCATTCTGCCCGTATTCTCCCGCACGAAGGTCATCGCGGCCACGCAGGTCACGGCGTTTACGCTCATGAAGGAAAGCGCCTCCAGTAACCTTATCCCTCAGGTCCTGGATGAATTCAAACCTTCCAAAATTGACCGGATCCGCCTCAATGCCCTGTATAACCATATGCGCGACACATATGACGGACACGCGGGCCTGCGCGGCCGGGCTGACCAGACCGCCGTGAGCTATGCGCTCCTCGCGCCGCTGATCATCGCGGGTGAGGAATCACCGGACGAGGCCGCCATCCGGGAGCGGAGCATGGAGCTCCTGTTCTCCAAGCGTGATCTAAAAGACTCCGCCTGCCGTGCCGCGTTCCAGCAGCTGACGCGGATGCCGGACGCGCTGGCGGCCTTTGGGCGCGGGCTCCTGGATACGGCGCTGGCAACGCCGGGCGCGGACGCAGTCACGTGGTACGACGAATCGTTATCGCTGTTCAGCAAGGAACTGCCGACACGGATCATTAACAACCTCGCATGCTGCATGACGGGCCTGCGGTTGGCCGAAAAGCTATGCGTGTCCCTTGAGCTGGCCTGGAATGATGTGTTCTCGTTCGCGTTGAATGGCTGCGCGGTGTGTCTTCAATACGCGGCCCGTGAATACCTGCTGGACGGAGGGGAGACGAACAAAAGCGTGGTCGAACAGACTCTGGAAGTCATGGACCGCATGGGGCTGGATGAGGAGGAATGCCGGATGCTGGAGAATGGTACACAGGCCGCGGTCCACTTCAAAGGCGTATATGATCGTTATACAAAATATCGCCGTGATCATGCCATCGTAGGGGAATGCCTGACCTACGCACAGTTCATGAGGCAGCTCCGCAAGTCGGAGCTGTATGTAGATGAACGGCCGGTGCGGTTCAACAGCGAGGTTCACTGGGCGGTTATCCTGAACTATGCCACATTGAGGCAAAGATGTGATGTGACAGGGTTTTCCAGCGGCGGGATTAAGCCGCTGGGCTCTGGCACAGTGTAAGGTTGTAATGAAATGAAGAGTAAAACCTTACAAAAACATTACAGCCCGGAAGCCTTGATTTTATTGGGGTTTTACCCGCTTTGTAATGTTGTGATGGAAAAATCCAAAATGTGTATATACGTACACGCGTGCGCGCGCACCTATGCATACGTGCACGCGCGCGGCTGTGGCGCCCTATATCGTTTGGGGGCATTTTTACCTTACACATTACAAGAGGCCCGCCATGCTGGAGCGTGATATAACCGCCGCGATCCTGCGGCACCTTAAAACCGTGCCCCACTGTTTCGCCTGGAAAACCCACGGCGGACCTTACAGCACGGCTGGAATCCCGGACATTATCGCCTGCGTAGGCGGGAGGTTTGTCGCCTTTGAAGTCAAGACACAAAGCGGAAAGCTCACAAAGCTGCAAGAGGTCACCATACAGCGAATCAACGAAGCAAAGGGCAAAGCCTACAAAGTTCAAAGCGTCGAGGAAGTCAAGGAGATTTTTAAAAACCTTAACGTTTGAACAGGAGGGTTCCCCTATGATAGCTTGGGCATATTTGGATAAAAAAGCCGCCGCTGTGGATGCGCTTAAGGATTACGTGGCGATGGAGTTCATCATCATCAATCATGAGGATGTGGAGAAAGAATTGCGAGAAAGCATGACCAGCGTCCGCTCCTCCAGCCCAGCAGGAATGCCTTACAACCCCGACCTCAAACGCGGCGAGGCGCGGATTGCAGCGCGGATTGACGAAATAGACATTCTCAAGGAACGCTATCGAAGCGCTGTGGAGTATATGGCATGGTTCAAGCCCGCGTGGGATGAGCTTAAAGAAGAGGAACAGATTGTGCTGTCAGAGTTTTATCTCCACAACGATAATAGTCAGGAGGATTCGGTTGGCCGCATCTGCAATCGCTTTAGGATCGAACGGTCTTCCGCTTACAACAAGAAAAACCGTGCGCTTGCCCGTCTGACAATCCTTCTTTACGGCAGATGAGTAAAGTGAGTAAAATCGCGGATGACTTTTGCTTTTAGCGGTGCTATACTGACATTGTTAAAAGATATATCACAGCGCGAAGCCTTCGGTTCAATCGAGCCGGGGGCTTTTGCATTGCCTTGGAGGAATCAACATGCCGCGTAAGCCCAAGAAGCCCTGTGCGTATCCAAACTGCCCTAGGCTAACAGAAAGCCGCTTCTGCGAGGAACACGCCAAGCGGGACGCGTGGGAGTATGAACGCTACCGACGAGACCCTACCACCCACAAACGCTACGGCAGAGCATGGAAACGTATCCGTGACCGTTACATCGCGGCACACCCATTGTGCGAGCGGTGCGAGGCTGCCGGCCGGATCATATCCGCCGAGGAGGTGCACCACATCCTGCCGCTGTCCCAAGGCGGGACACATTCGGAGGATAACCTCATGGCGTTATGTGCGTCCTGCCATTCTGGGATTACTCTGGGTGACAACAACCGGCATCATAGAAAATCCTTTTGACGGGGGTAGGGGCGGCCTGAATCTCCGCAGCCTTCCCAGCCGTGCAACGGCGTGGGGTCACGCACGAAAAATCGCGCTTTCAAGTTGGGTATATAAAAACTTGATGGGAGGGTGGCGTCCGCGGCGAAGGATGGTACAAACCGGGGCAGCGTGGACCGGCGCGGACAGAAGAAAAAGTCCCCCTGAGATTATAGTTTCAAAGGCAATCCAAGCAGAATTTACTTGCAATTTAAGGCTTTTAGAGTGATGAATGCTACCTACCAAAGCGAAAGGCAGGTATTGTTTATGTCTAATTACCCCACTGCATTCTTCATCGCGAACCCATCTCTGTTCGAGGATTTGATGCGCCCACACCTTGCCGGCCGGCGAAAGCCCTATGTGGTAGAAAAGATGATTGAGCTTGCGAGGATCGACTATGAAAACTTTATCACTGATCTTACCGTTGACCGATGGTTCATTGAAAAATATGCCGGGCTATGCAAGGTTGATAAAGCTGGTGTTTGGCATTGCATTCTCGTTCGGCAACGCGGCAGAACGGATGGCGTGCTGGTGATGCCAGAGGGGCGGGACTATCCCAAGTGGGCGGCATATATATCCGGCGACTAACGGGCAAGCAAGATAGACACGAGGGAGTAGCAAAACATACCATTATCGGGGCTCATCTTTGGTACATTTATATTGCGGAATTCTCTTGCTATTTAGGCCGTTTAGAGTGATTAATGTACATGCAAAAAGCAAACAAAAACAGGAGGATGGAGAAGATGGAAAAGACATTGGAACGGATCGCGCGGGAACAGCTTGGCCTTGAAACCCTTGAAACGCGGAACAACGACGACCTGGATTTTCACGATCATGGCATTTGGAGCCTCAAGGCAGCGCTGGAAGCGGCATACAAGGCAGGACAGGCGGCTGCAGAAACAAAGAGATGATTCCATAACGGTAAAACGCCGGAAACAAAAACAAACGGGCTTCACAAGGCCCGTTTTATCTTTCTACGAAGCCAGCTTGAGCGCAGTCGACAAGCAGCCTTTAAATGCTGAAAGATGATATCAAGGGTGGTGGGAGGTGACGCATATGGCAAACGGACACGGCGGCGCAAGAATCGGCGCCGGCCAAAAGAAAAAGCCGCTGGCTGAAAAACTACAAAACGGGAATCCCGGCCACAGGCCGTTGGAAGCTATCACATTCGAGGCGGCCGACCTGCCGTCCGAAACCATGCCGCCACCCAAAGAATACATGGTGGCGCGGCAAAAGGACGGCAAGGATACCGTGGCAGTGGATGTGTACGAAAACACATGGAAATGGCTGCAGGAGCGCGGCTGCTCGCACCTCATTCCCGCGCAGGTGCTGGAGCATTACGCCCAGACAGTCGCCCGATGGGTGCAGTGCGAGGAAGCCATCACTACTTTTGGCTTTCTTGGCAAACACCCCACAACAGGCGCGCCGATCCCATCGCCATTTGTCTCAATGAGCCAAGGCTTTATGAAGCAGGCCAACAACCTTTGGCTGATCATTTTTCAGACGGTCAAGGAGAACTGCTCCACACCGTTTGATGGAACAAACCCGCAGGACGACGTAATGGAGCGGCTGCTTCGGACGAGGAGGGGCTGATTATGGCAAAAGGCATGAACACGGCGGAGCGCTTTGAAAAAGTGGGTATCGGCAAGCTCGTCCCATACGCGCGCAACGCTCGAACACACAGCAAGGAGCAAATTCTTCAGCTTCGCGCGTCCTTGCGTGAATTTGGATTCGTCAACCCAGTCATCGTGGATAAGGACTTGAACATCATTGCTGGGCATGGGCGCGTCATGGCTGCCAAAGAAGAAGGCATAGCCGAGGTACCCTGTGTGTTTGTGGAACATCTCACCGAAGCACAGAAGCGCGCCTACATCCTTGCGGATAACCGCCTCGCCATGAACGCGGGCTGGGACGCCGGGATGCTGTCGGTGGAATTGGCGGATTTACAGGGCGCTGATTTTGATATCTCGCTCCTTGGCTTTGACGATGCCGAGCTTAACAAACTACTGGGCGGCGCTGAGGACATCAAGGATGACGATTTCGACGTGGAGGAAGAGCTTCAAAAGCCCGTCATCACCAAGCCTGGCGACCTGTGGCTGCTGGGCAGGCATCGCCTGGTCTGCGGTGACAGCACGAAGGCCGAAACCTTCGCCCTGCTCATGGACGGAAAACATGCCAACCTTGTGGTGACAGACCCTCCGTATAATGTGAATTACGAAGGTACGGCAGGAAAAATCAAGAATGACAACATGACGGGCGAGAAGTTTTATCAGTTCCTGCTGGACGCTTTTACCTTCACGGAAAAAGCGATGGCGTCCGATGCCAGTATCTATATTTTCCACGCCGACACCGAAGGGTTCAATTTCCGCAAGGCGTTTGCCAACGCGGGCTTCTATCTCTCCGGTACTTGCATCTGGAAAAAGCAGTCGCTGGTACTGGGGCGCTCACCCTACCAGTGGCAGCACGAGCCGGTCCTCTTCGGCTGGAAGAAAAAAGGCAAGCACGCCTGGTATTCCGACCGCAAGCAGTCCACCATCTGGGAGTTTGACAAGCCTAAGAAAAACGGTGACCACCCGACCATGAAGCCGGTGCCGCTGATGGCGTACCCTATTCTCAACTCCAGCATGAGCGGTTGTATCGTGCTTGACCCCTTCGGCGGGTCCGGTTCCACCCTCATCGCCTGCGAGCAAACCGGCCGCATTTGCTATACCGCCGAACTGGATGAAAAGTTCTGCGACGTGATCGCTATGCGATACAGTAAGCAGGTCGGGAGTGCGGAAGGTGTGTCGCTGGTCCGAGACGGTGCAGCCATCCCCTACACGGAGGTGGCCGTCGATGGATAAACCACTCACCCTCGGTTCACTGTTCTCAGGCAGCGGTGGCTTTGAACTTAGCGGCCTGCTCTGTGGAATCAAGCCGCTTTGGGCGTCCGAGGTGGAGCCTTTCCCGATAAGGGTAACGACGAAGCGGCTTCCACAAGTCCGTCACCTCGGCGACATCAATACAATAAACGGCGCGACCGTACCGCCTGTGGACATCATCACAGGCGGTTTTTGCTGTCAAGACCTTTCGGTCGCGGGCAAGCGAGCAGGACTTCATGGCGAACGATCAGGCCTGTTCTTTCAAGTTGTACGCATCATCAAGGGGATGCGCGAAGCCACAGGGAACGAGTATCCCAGGTTCGCTGTGCTGGAGAATGTACCCGGCATTTATTCCTCGGCAGGTGGCGCTGATTTTCTGGAGGTGCTCAATGAGCTTATCAACATCAAACAAGAAGGCATTGCCCCGGACGAAACCCTGTCAATTTCTATGCCTGAAAGCGGCAAATGGTCTACGGCCGGTGAGATCGTGGGAGACGGTTTCTCCCTCGGCTGGCGGACGCTTGACGCTCAATTTTGGGGAGTCGCCCAGCGCCGCCGCCGCTGTTATATTGTCCTCGATCTTACAGGCGAACGTGCCGGAAAAATACTATTTGACGAAACGCGCCTGCGCGGGAATCCTCCGCCGTGCGGCTTCCCGTGGCAAGCGGCTGCCGGAAATTCTGCGGCTGGCGCTGGAAGAGCAGTGCCGTGCCTGATGGATCAGGGCGGCTCGAAGATGGAGATATCCGATAATATAACCGGAACGCTCCGATCCCAAGAACACGGGCATCAGCCCGTCGTGATTGAGTCGGCGGGTTTTTGTACCGAGCATTCGGCGAAAGCCCGGGGCGTGGGCTTTGAGGACGAGAAAAGCCCGACGCTCCGGTCCAGCGTCGTCCCCGCCGCCGTGATTTACGACGCCCGCGGCAACGGTGACGGCGAAACCGCGAACACCGTCACCGGCGACCACAACGGGCATATATCCGATTACACCGCACTGGCGGTCACGCCCCGCGCTTTCGGGATCTGCTCAAAGAACAGCAACAGCATGTTGTCCGATAATCCGCTCTCGGGCGTATATGAGGCCGCTACGTCCCGTACCCTCGACACCTCCGTCCCCGACCCCAACAAAAACGCGGGCGGCATGGCGATTGTGGCGTTCGCGCAAAATCAGCGCGACGAGGTGCGTGACCTCCGCGGCTGCGCAGGGGCGTTGGCCGCCGCGCCGGGGATGAAGCAGCAGACCTTTATCGCGTCGATAGAGGACAACGGTGCGCGCCCGAGGCATAGAGGTTCCGGCATCAGCGAAAACCGCGTAAGCCCGGCCCTCAACACAATCGAACGCCGCGCGGTCGCCTATCAGGACAAGGTCGGCGCGCTGTGTGCCAGCGACTACAAATTCCCACAAAATATGCAGGTTGAGCAGGGTAAGGCCGTGGTCGAGCGTGTGGTTGCCGAAAACTATCAGCACAGCGGCTATCGCGAGATCGATATGGCGGGAGTGCTCAAGGCGTCGGGCGGCGATTTCTCCGGCGGCGAGAACGGCGTGGCCGAGAATTGTCAGCCGGGCTCCGGTGGTTACATCGTGCGGAGGCTTCTTCCATCCGAATGCGCCCTTTTGCAGGGCTTCCCCCCGTGGTGGTGCACCGAGCTTGAGACGCCCGATCCCACCGAGGAGGATATCGCTTTCTGGTCAGAGGTCTGGGAGACGCACCGCAGAGCTATCAGCAAGTCCTCCAAGCCCAAGAGCCGCGCCCAAATCATCAAATGGCTGCAAAATCCACACAGCGACAGTAAGGAATACGCTATGTGGGGGAATGGCATTTGCCTTAACTGCGGGGTTTTCGTCCTCGGCGGCATTGTGTACTATTGCCGGATGACGGCCCCAAATGAGGCCGATAGTTCTACATCGGATTGCTCCGAAATGACTTGATATACTGTGACAAGGACGGTAATATGGGTTACAACGAAGGGCGGGAAACCCTTTGAAATCAAGGAAAACGGAGGATTTCACGATGAAACTCAGCTACCAGTTAGCGGGCGACAAACGCAAAAGTCTGGCGGGCGCGGTAAGCTCCGCGCTGAACGCCCCGGCCAAGTACCTCGGGATGCCGACCGCGAATTATGAAATCGGCGGCTATATCCTCACGAAGGCGGGCGAGCTTATCGGCGAGGACAATTCGGACTTGGAAATCACTCTGCGGGCGAACGGCTTCGAAACCGTCGAACGCGAGTATGACAAATCGGAAACCCACGCCCCGAAGCGCAAGGGCATCCTCGACACACTGGTCGACGAACTCAACGCCAACGCCGGGGAGGGCGAACATTGGGAACGGATGCACAGGCCGCCGACAATCATGGACAACAGCGGGCGGGAACACAATCTCGACGGCACATTCGCCCCCGCCATGACAGAGTGCGGGGAGTTTGGTCTTGGCAAAAAGCGCCGCGACCCCATCGGCAAGGACAGCCCGCAAGCAAGCGACATACCCGATACCGTTACAATCGAGATACCTTTCACCTCCTGCGGCGACCTTACCCTCGCGAAAACGAACCTCTCCGACCTGCTCCAAAGCAAAGCCACCCTTATCAACGCCGCCCTCGGCGAGGACGCATTTTGGTACGCATCGCCGGACGACTGCAGCCCCCAAAATCCCGGCGGCTGGTACGGTCCCGAGCCGCGCGACAACACCCTGCCGATTGAGTTTACGGACGACACGGTCAAATTCGAGTGGCTTCGCTTCGGCACGGACGCCGAGGTGGTGGCGGCTTGGAGCGCGTTCCTTTGCGCGGCGGTCAAGTTTTCAAAGAAGGCCAAACGCGTCACCGCAAGGGATGGGGCGGTCGAGAATGCGAAGTTCCATTTCAGAGCGTTTCTGGTTCGCATCGGCATGAACGGCGCCGAGAACAAAGCTCACAGAAAAACGCTGCTCCATAACCTGACCGGGGACGCCGCCTTTGCCACAGCCAAAAGCAAGGCCTGCTGGCAAGCGAAACATCTCAAAAAAGCGGAGATGGCGGACAATGGCTAACCGATATAAACTCAAAGGGGTACAAGGTTCGGGAACACCAACTCTTCGGCACATCTTCCCCGTTTGGCGCGGCGATAAGCTGCATAACTAACCACGAAATCAGCCGGGCGCAACCCGAATACACCAGTGTGACGGGCTGTGCCTCGTACAGATAGAGTTTGAAAGGCTTCCCCCTGTTAAGCGGCAGGCGGAGGTCTTTTTTCATACCCATTTTTTGCGAGAGAAGGAAACGGCCCCATGCGCAAGCTAAAACTCTACAAGCCCACGGTGTTCAAGGCAAGCGACAGCCGCTACGATAAGGCCGCTGCCGGCTACGCCGTGAACTTCATCGAAGCGTTATGCCATACCAAAGGCTCGTGGGCGGGAAAGCCCTTTGAACTCATCGACTGGCAGGAGCGCATCGTCCGTGACGTGTTCGGCGTCGTCAAACCCAACGGCTACCGGCAGTTCAATACCGCTTATGTGGAAATCCCGAAAAAGATGGGTAAGTCTGAGCTCGCCGCCGCCATCGCCCTGCTGCTCACTTGCGGCGACAGCGAAGAACGCGCCGAGGTCTATGGCTGCGCCGCCGACCGCCAGCAGGCCAGCATCGTTTTCGAGGTGGCGGCCGACATGGTGCGGATGTGTCCGGCGCTCGCCAAGCGGGTGAAACTGCTGGCTTCCGCCAAACGGCTGGTGTATCTGCCAACCAACAGCTTCTATCAGGTTCTCTCCGCTGAAGCGTACTCCAAGCACGGTTTCAACATTCACGGCGTGGTATTCGACGAGCTCCACACCCAGCCGAACCGCAAACTGTTTGATGTCATGACCAAAGGCTCCGGCGACGCCCGCACCCAACCGCTCTACTTCCTCATCACCACGGCTGGGACGGACACCCAGTCCATTTGCTATGAAACCCATCAAAAGGCGCTGGATATCATTGAGGGCAGGAAGTCTGACCCGACTTTTTACCCGGTCATCTACGGCGCGAAGGACGGGGACAACTGGACTGACCTTAAGGTGTGGAAGAAAGCGAATCCCTCGCTGGGCATTACCGTGGGGATAGATAAAGTCCGCGCGGCCTGTGAATCGGCCAAGCAGAACCCCGGCGAGGAGAACAGCTTTAGGCAGCTTCGCCTCAATCAATGGGTGAAACAGGCCGTCCGATGGATGCCGATGGCGAAGTGGGACGCTTGCGCGTTCCCGGTCGACCCGGAGGAGTTGAAGGGGCGCGTCTGTTACGGCGGGCTTGACCTGTCGTGGTCGAGCGACATCACGGCCTTTGTGCTGGTGTTCCCGCCCGCGAGCGATGATGACCGCTACACTATCCTGCCGTACTTTTGGGTGCCGGAGGAGAATATCGCCCGGCGCGTCGCCAAAGACCATGTGCCTTACGATGTGTGGGAACGGCAGGGCTGCCTGCTGACCACCAAAGGCAACGTCGTCCACTACGGCTACATCGAAAAATACATTGAGCGGCTGGGCGAAAAGTACAACATCCGGGAGATCGCCTTTGACCGCTGGGGCGCGGTGCAAATGACGCAGAATCTTGAGAACATCGGCTTCACGGTCGTACCCTTCGGCCAGGGCTTCAAGGATATGTCGCCGCCGACCAAAGAACTGATGAAGCTGGTGCTGGAGGGGAAGCTCGTCCACGGCGGCCACCCTATCCTGCACTGGATGATGGACAATATATTCATCAAGACAGACCCGGCGGGCAACATCAAGCCGGACAAGGAGAAATCTACGGAGAAGATCGACGGCGCGGTGGCGACCATCATGGCGCTTGATCGTGCCATCCGCTGCGGCAATGATACGGGCGAATCCGTGTACAACTCACGCGGATTATTGATTCTGTAGAAAGGTGATGCGTATGAACCCAATTAAAAAGCTCTTTGGCTTCCACTCCAGGGATAAGCCCACAAACAAAGTCGGCAGCGGCTTCAGCTTCCTGTTCGGCGGCACGGCCAGCGGCAAGGCGGTCAACGAAAAGTCGGCGATGCGGACCACAGCGGTCTATGCCTGCATTCGCATCCTCGCCGAGGCGATTGCGGGGCTACCTCTCCACCTTTACGAGTACAACGATACGGGAGGAAAAGAGCGCGTTCCCGATCATCCGCTGTATTATCTGCTCCACGACGAACCCAACCCAGAGATGACTTCATTTGTGTTTCGAGAAACGCTGATGAGTCATCTTCTTTTATGGGGAAACGCTTATGCGCAGGTCATCCGTGACGGGCGCGGCAACCCGCTGGCGCTGTATCCGCTGCTTCCTTCCAAGATGGAAGTCAGCCGTGCGCCAAACGGCGAACTGCTCTATTCCTATCGCATGGAAAAAGAGGAAAGCCGGGAGAAGCCGAACGGCGGCACGGTGATCCTGCGCCGAGACCAAGTCCTGCATATCCCTGGTTTGGGCTTTGACGGCTTGCTGGGATACAGCCCCGTCGCCATGGCGAAAAACGCCGTGGGGCTGGCAATCGCCACCGAGGAATACGGCGCCGCGTTCTTTCAGAACGGCGCGAACCCGGGCGGCGTGTTGGAACACCCCGGCGTGGTCAAGGCGCCCGACCAACTGCGCGAAAGCTGGTACGGACAGTTCGGCGGCAGCGGCAAGGCGCATAAAATCGCCGTTTTGGAGGAAGGTCTCAAGTTCCACGCCATCGGCATCCCGCCGGAGCAGGCGCAGTTTTTACAGACACGTAAGTTCCAAATCAACGAAATCGCCCGCATCTTCCGGGTACCGCCCCACATGGTGGGCGACTTGGAGAAATCCAGCTTCAGCAACATTGAGCAGCAGTCACTGGAATTCGTCAAGTACACGCTTGACCCCTGGGTGATCCGCTGGGAGCAGAGCTTACAGCAGTCGCTCATCCTGCCTGCCGAAAAAGGCAAGCTGTTCATCAAGTTTAACCTGGACGGCCTTCTTCGCGGCGACTACCAGAGCCGCATGACCGGCTATGCCACGGCACGGCAGAACGGCTGGATGTCGGCCAATGACATCCGGGAACTGGAGGACATGAACCGTATCTCCGCCGAGGAGGGCGGCGACCTGTACCTCATCAATGGCAATATGCTCCCGCTCAAAAACGCGGGAGCTTTCGCAAAATCGAAAGAAACAGAGGAAACCACATGAGGAAATTCTGGAACTGGGCAGAACCTGCCTCGAAGGTACGCGATTCCGACACGGACGAACGCACCCTCTATCTCAACGGCCCCATCGCGGAGGAAACTTGGTGGGGCGACGAGCAGACCCCGGCGGCGTTCAAAAAAGAATTGCTCGCCGGCAGCGGCCCCGTCACCGTCTGGATCAACTCGCCCGGCGGTGACGTGTTCGCGGCGGCGCAAATCTACAATATGCTGATGGAATACACAGGCGCGGTCACCGTCAAGATCGATGGCATCGCAGCCAGCGCCGCGTCGGTCATCGCCATGGCGGGCGGTAAGGTGCATATGTCTCCGGTCAGTATGCTGATGATCCATAACCCTGCCACGATTGCCAGCGGTGACAGCGAGGAAATGCTCAAAGCCAAAGCCCTGCTGGACGAGATAAAGGAAAGCATCATCAATTCGTATGCGTTGAAAACCGGGCTGTCCCGCGCGAAGTTGTCCCACCTTATGGACAACGAAACCTGGATGAACGCGCACAAGGCCGTAGAGCTTGGCTTTGCCGACAAAATCCTGTACGCGGACGGCGAAGAACCGGAAGATGGCACAGAGCCGAAGTTCGCGTGGAATAAGGGCGGCGTGTTGTTCAGCTGCGCGGCGGTCACCAACTCCCTGCTCGGCAAGATGCCGAAACCCAAGGCAAAAGAACCCGATCCCCCGGCGCCCGCTGAACCGGCGGGCATCCGGGCAGACAGCCTGTATCACAGGCTGAATCTCATCACCCATTAATTTAGAGGAAGAGAAAATCACATGAGCAAGATTATCGAACTGCGCGAAAAGCGCGCGAAAGCGTGGGACGCGGCAAAGGCATTCCTGGACACCAAACGCGGTGACAACGGGCTTCTGTCCGCCGAAGATACCGCGACTTATGACAAAATGGAAGCGGATGTCGTCGCGCTCGGCAAGGAGATCGAGCGGCTGGAACGCCAGGCCGTCATGGACGCGGAACTGGCGAAAGCCACCAGCGCACCCATCACCAACAAGCCCACGGGTGATTCCGGTGAAGAGAAAACCGGCAGAGCTTCCGGCGAGTACAAAAAGTCCTTCTGGAACGCCATGCGTGGCAGGAACACCACCGTGGTGCTGAACGCCCTGCAGGTCGGCACCGACAGCGAGGGCGGCTACCTTGTGCCAGAGGAATTTGAAACGAGGCTGGTTCAGTCGCTGGAGGAGGAAAACATCATCCGCCAGCTTGTCACTGTAATCACCACGGGCGGCGACCGTAAAATCCCCGTCGTGGCGGCCAAAGGCACCGCGTCCTGGGTGGATGAGGAAGGTGCTATCCCCGAAAGCGACGACAGCTTCGGCCAGATTTCTCTCGGCGCGTTCAAGCTGGCGACCATGATCAAAGTTTCGGAGGAACTTCTCAACGACAGCGCCTTCGATCTGGAATCCTACATTGCCCAGGGCTTCGGCAACCGTATCGGCAACCGCGAGGAGGAAGGCTTCCTGGCTGGCAACGGCACGGGCAAGCCTACCGGCGTCTTCAACGCCACCGGCGGCGCCCAGGTTGGCGTCACCACCGCGTCGGCTACCTCTATCACGCTGGACGAAGTACTGGACTTGTTCTACAGCCTCAAGTCACCCTATCGCCGCAACGCCGCGTTCATCATGAACGACGCCACGGTCAAGGCGATCCGCAAGTTGAAGGACTCCACCGGCCAGTACCTGTGGCAGCCTTCTATTAAAGAAGCGACCCCCGACACCATTCTCAGCCGCCGGCTCTACACCTCGACCTATGTGCC
>JGI20171J29575_12612640_pt1 | contig 22597 bp, 23 predicted proteins | sample TergutNc150P4_FD_29575 | JGI IMG/M metagenome (IMG submission 29575)
GGGCGTGGAGGCCAGCCTGTGCGACGTGTGGGCCAGGGGCGGGGAAGGCGGCGAGGCGATGGGCCGCGCCGTGCTGCGCGCCTTGGAGACGCCCGCCGGCTTTCGTTTTACCTACGCGGACGGGCTGCCGCTGCGGGATAAGATCAGCGCGGTGGCCACGCGCGTCTATGGCGCCAGGTCCGTCGCGTGGGGCGGCGGGGTGCTTCAGCAGCTTACAAAGCTGGAGGCCGAAGGCTGCGGGGGTATGCCGGTTTGCATCGCCAAGACACAGTATTCTTTCAGCGACAATCCAAAGCGCCTGGGCGCGCCGGAGGATTTTGACCTTTTGATTCGAAGCGTGCGGCTGTCGCGCGGGGCGGGTTTTGTCGTGGCCTTCGCCGGGGATATGATCGCCATGCCCGGCCTGCCGCAACGCCCTGCCGCAAGCGGCATGGATGTTCGCGAAGACGGCGAAATCATTGGGCTCTTCTGATGGAAAGCGCGTATCTTGCGTATGTGCGGGCGTATTTGGCCGGGCATCATGCGGACCGGGACGACGTGCCGGGCCGGCGGTTTCGTTCGCGTGCGGAGCATATCCGCCGCGTGGCCGTATGGACGGAGCGGCTGATGGCGCGGAGCGGAGTGGGAGAGGCGGACGCAAGTGTCCTGCGCCTGGCCGCGGCGTTCCATGACGCGGGGTACGCGCGTGGGGCGGAGCGGCATGGCTGTCACGGCGCGGATATCCTGCGCGAATACGCCGCGCGGCAGGGCTTGGAGGCCGGGCTCGTGGAACGGGCGGCGTTTCTGGTGGCGGAGCATTCCAATAAGCAACAATGGCTGCATAGGGCGGACGCGCCGTGTGACCTCGTGCTGCTGATGGAGGCGGACCTGCTGGACGAGGAAGGCGCCATGGGCCTTGTGCGCGACTGCATGAACGCGGGGGAGCAAGGCGCCAAAGGCTACGAGGACGCGTACGCGTGCATGCGGCGCTATGAGCCCCAAAGGCTTTGGGCAAACCCGATGGTGACGCCTTTGGCGCGCGAGCTTTGGACGCAGAAACAGCGGCTCATCGCGGAATTTATGGCCGCGTTTGCGTATGATCTGGGTGCGCGGGAGGGGGAGACGCTAGGGGGCGCTGCCCGCTAGGCCCGCCGCCAATCAAAAACGGCGGAGGCCGGTTTTCATACGGAGCGGCGCTTGCGCCGCGGCAATATGAAAAACCGGGCCGGCGCCCCTTTTGCTTCCTTCGCGCGTTTGCCATGAGAGGGGAGGTGCGGCATATGGATCCCAAGGAGTTCACCGCCTTTCTTGGCGTGCTGGAGCGCCTTAAGTGTACTACGCGCCATTCGTGGACGAGCACGGGCCGGCATGAGACGGTGGCCAGCCATAGCTGGCGGTTGGCCGCGATGGCGTATTTGATCCGGGATGAAATGCCGGACGTGGACTTTGACAGGGTGCTGCTGATGTGTTTGGTGCATGACTTTGGGGAGGCTGTCACAGGGGACATTCCCTCGTTCCTCAAAAGCCGCGCGGACGAGGCGGCGGAGGCGGCTGCCGTGGATGGCATGCTCGGTATGCTGCCCGCGGGGCGGCGTGAGGCGCTCGCGGCCCTGTTTGCGGAGATGGACGCGCTTCAAACACCGGAGGCGCGCGTGTTCAAGGCCTTGGACAAGCTGGAAGCTGTGCTGCAGCATAACGAAGCGCCGCTGTCCACGTGGCTGCCGCTGGAATACGAACTGCAATTGACCTATGGCGCTGAGGAAGCGGAGGAATTTCCATTTTTGAAGGCGCTGCGCGGGCAGATCGCGGCGGATACAAAACAAAAGATCGCGGGCGGTGAACGGTGATTGTTTGCAAAGCGCGCTTGACATATGGAACAAAATGGATTATCCTGCAAAGCGTGCGCTGCGGGAAGGGACGCGTATGAAGACGAGAATTGCTGAGTTGCGAAAGCAGCAAAAGATATCGCAGGAGCAGCTGGCGCTGAAGGTGGGCGTGACCAGGCAGACCATCACGTCCATTGAGGTGGAGAAGTACATCGCTTCGCTGCCGCTCGCGTACAAGATCGCGCATTTCTTTGGGCTGACGATCGAGGAGGTCTTTGATTTTTCAGAAGTGGAGATGTTTTGACATGGCAGAGAAGGGCATGACGGCATTTAAAGAAAGCCTGCGGCGCCGCGTGTGGTTTTGCGCGGCGGGCTGCGCGGGCGCGGTGATGCTGGCGGTCGCGCTGTTTGCATGGGTCAAGCCGCCCGATATGGACGAGCACTTGCGCGGTTTTATTCAAGGCATGCAGGCGGGCATGCTGAGCTGTGCGTTTGCGTTCTTTCTTTTGACAGGCATCCGCTGCCGGCGGGCCTTGATGGAGGCGTCGCGCTTGAAAAGGATCTACATCGCGGAGAATGATGAGCGGCGCCGCATGATCCGCGATAAAATCGGCAGCGTGAGCTTTCTTTTCATGATGATCGTGCTGACAGTAGCCACGGTGATATTTGGGTATTATGATAAAACCGTTTTTTTCACCCTGCTGGGGGTGACGCTCTTTGTGTCGATGACGAAGGTGGGGATGAAGCTGTACTACCAAGGGAAGTATTAGGGACGCATAGCGCTAACGTAGGTTCGACGAATTTTGCCCGATGGCCTCAGCGGCAGGACAGAGGGACGCCCAAGAGGCGTCCCCACGAAACGCTAATCCCAATTCCCTGTGCTCCAGGAAGGTTTTTCTTTGCCGCTTTCTTTTCCCCCAGAGAAGCAAGCGGGCGTCCTCTACGGTTCCTTTTCCATTCCAAACTCAAACATAATCACAAAATTTTCATCGCCCTCTGTGGCCGCGTTGAGCGTCTCGCGGACAGCGCCGATAAAATCCTCCTGCGCAAAGCCGATCGTATCGATAGTTCCTCTCCTGTCCGGCTTCACTTCGCAAAAGAAGATCGTATCCGGGGCAAAGACCGTGTCGGTTTCCGCGGTGAAATAGCGCAGGGTGTCGTCCTTAAGGGCGATGCCAATGTATTTGCAGGCAAGATATGTGTCCGTGTTATGGAAGGTTAGAAGCACCATGGCGCTATTCTCCCCGGGCGATTGGAACGAAACGTCAAATATATCGTTTGATTCAAGCCCCGACGCTTTCGCGAGGGCCGCGTATTGATCCATAACCCCATCATCCTCTTCCCACGCGGGAAACACATAGGTGTCTTTAGAATTCATTTGTATGTCGATGATTTTGCGGATGACCGATAGGTTCCAAACCATGCGCGGGAAACCCATGGCCTCGTCGCTTTGCGCAAGAATCATCTCTTTGAGGGCCTCCGCATATTCCTTCAAAACATAGGCGGGCAAAACACGCTGTTCAAAATCATACCGGATCGATTCGCCGGGGCCGGGGCTGCCATAGCTATCCTGCAGCGCCTGCATGTCATTTTCAGACAGCTCGCTATAAGGGTGCGCGCTGCCGTCATCTCCCGCCGCTTCCGCCGCAAAGGCGGCGGAAGCGGCGAATACAAAGGCCATGCATATAAGGACTGATACCATTTTCGCGACATTGCTTTTCATACGGCTATCTCCTGTTTTGTTCATATAATCCGCCGCTCTGGCGCACCAGCGTCGATAGCTCCACGACGCGGCCGCCGACATCCTCCGCCAGGAGGGGCTGCAAGAGATCCAGAATCATCCGCTCGTCCGCGGCGCCGGCAAACTCGCTGCCCGAGAGCAGCTGGCCAAAGGCCGCGATCGCGGCGGACAGGTTGAAGTCCGCGTTTGGCGTGTCCGTATACGCGTCCTGCCCAACAGCCTGCACGATTTCCGTGGAGGTATCGCCGTCAGGCCGCTTGTAGCGCACGTGGACGGTCGCGTAGTCGCCGCTGTCTGAGATGGCGGGCTTCTGGTAGGTTAAATTGCTGGCGGGTAATTCGCCCGCACCCGCGGGGATGAGCTCATAGAGCGCCGTGACGCCATGGCCGGAGCCCATCTCGCCGCCGTCCTTGGTATCGTCCGCGAAGTCCTCGTTGTTCAGCCTGCGGCTTTCATAGCCGATGAGCCGGTAGCCTTCCACCACAGCGGGGTTGAATTCCACCTGCAGCTTGACATCCTTGGCAATGGTGACGAGGGTCGCGCCCATCTCCTCCACGAGCGCGCGGCGAGCCTGGTGGATGGTATCGATGTACGTGGCGTTGCCGTTGCCATGTTCGGCCAGCGCCTGCATCTTGTTGTCCTTCAGGTTGCCGTAGCCGTAGCCGAGCACGGTGAGGAAGATGCCGTCGCCGCGCTTGCTTTCAATCAGGCGAATGAGGTCGCTCTCGGAGTTAACGCCGATGTTAAAGTCGCCGTCCGTGGCAAGGATCACGCGGCTGTTCAGGCCCGGCGCTTTGTACCGCGCCGCGATTTCGTAGGCGGTCTCAATGCCTTTGGCGCCGGCCGTGCCGCCGCCCGCCGTAAGCTCCGCGATGGCGGCGAGCAGCTTGGCCTTTTCATCGCCGCGCACGCCCTCCAGCACAACCTGCGCGTTGCCCGCGTAGGTGACGATGGAGACGCGGTCCGCGCGCCCCAATTGCTCCACGAGGAGCGAAAAGCTGCGCCGTACCAGCGGAAGCTTGTCAGGCATGTTCATGCTGCCGGAGGTATCGATGAGGAACACGAGGTTGGAGGCGGGCACGTTGTCCTTTTCGATAGCCCGTGCCTTCAGGCCCACGCGCAGGAGCAGGTGGCCCGGGTTCCAGGGGCAGGCCGCGACCTGCGTGGTGACGGCGATGGGATCCTCGCCGGCCGGCATGGCGTCGTCATAGTGGAAGGCGTTGATCATCTCCTCAATGCGCACCGCGTCCGGGGTAATTTTTTCCTGGTGCAGGATCATGCGGCGGATGTTTGTGTAGGCCGCGGTATCCACATCCGCGGCAAAGGTGGAGAGCGGGCTTGTTAAGGCGGAGATAAAGCCGGGGTCATTCAGGGGCGCGTATTCGTCATAGGTGGTTTCTTCCCATTCTCCGGATTTGTTGTCAAGCATCGTGCCGCCTGCCGGCGCTGGCATGCGCTCCAATCTCGGCTCCGCTCCGTTCACATCGGCGGATTCGTTGAAGGGGTTGGGCAGGGGCGCCGGCGTGGTGCTGCGGACGGGTGTCCGGGTCGGCTGGGCCTCCATCCGTTCCACCATGAAGCGCCGGGCAAGATAGTAGTCTACCATGGCTTGACAGCCGGTCAAGGCCAGCAGGCTTATGGCCAAGAGCAACAGGCATAATTTCCGTTTCAAGAGATTCACGCTCCTTTCCGTTTGCTATTTGGACGTATAAACCGCGCAAAAGTTCCCATAAATTGGAAAAAATTTTGCTTTGAAAAAGACAGGCGGGCACATTGCAAAATAAACCATAAAACGCGCCCGGAGACGGGAAAAATTGCATTTATACCCGTAACTATTGCAAATAACATACATTTCGATTATACTATGGGGTAACACCAAATCAAAGGAGATGTTTCGGAATGAAGAAATTGCTGGCGCTCTCACTGGTTCTTTTGCTCGCCATACCATTCGTCGCCATGGCCGAGTCCGCCGAGCCGATCAAGATCGGCATTTTTGAGCCCCTCACCGGTTCCAAGGCAGCCGGCGGCGAGATGGAGTATAGGGGCATTCAGGTCGCGCACGCGCTTGTGCCCGAGGTGCTCGGCCGCCCGATCGAGCTGGTCCCGGTAGACAACAAGTCAGACGACGTGGAGGCCGCGACGGCCGCCAGCCGCCTGGTGGAGGCCGAAAAGGTCGACATCGTGATCGGAAGCTGGGGATCCTCCCTGTGCATCGCGGCCGGCCCGTCCTTTGAAAAGGCGCAGACGCCCGCCATCGGCACGTCCTGCACCAATCCACAGGTTACGCTGGGCAACGAATACTATTTCCGCGTCTGCTACCTGGACGACTTCCAGGGCACGCTGCTGGCCAACTACGCCAAGACCAATCTGGGCGCCAAGACCGCGGCGATCATCTGCGACATCTCCAACGTATACGCGATCGGCCTGCGCAACTATTTTCTGGAAGCGTTTGGCGAGGAGAATATCGTGGCCGAGGCGTACTTTAACACCGGCGACCAGGAGTTTTCCGCCCAGATCACCGCGGTCATGGACAAGAATCCGGACGTCATCTTCATGCCCTCCGACTTTACGGAGCCGGGCCTGATCATGAAGCAGGCGCGCGATCTGGGGTACGCGGATATCCTGTTCCTGGGCGGCGACACGTGGGAGACGGAAGCGATCATCGACATCGGCGGGGCCGCGGTGGAAGCGTGCCGTTTTACCACCTTCTTTGACGCGGACGCGGAGCCGTCGGAAGAGTCGGCCGTTTTCCTGGCCAAGTATGAGGAGATGTTCGGCGGCAAGCCCAAGAGTTCGGTGACGGCGCTGGGCTATGACGCGTATATGGCCGCTGTCAAGGCGATTGAGGCGGCGGGCACCACGGACGGCCCGGCGGTACAGGCGGCGCTTTGCGCCCTGACCTTTGACGGCGTGACCGGCCGGATCGCCTTTGACGGGAACGGCGACGCGATCAAGAACAAGGCCATTATCAAGACCGTGGAAGAGGGCGCGTTTAAGTACATCGACACGGTTGTCATTGAATAGAAACGATACGAAAGGGGGCGGGTGCATGCCCGCCCCCTCCTTTTCGTTATTGGATGGTTTTCTTTTTTGAATTTCACACAGGACGGTGATGCTCGTGAACTGGCCCATGCTTATCCAGCAGGTTGTCAACGGTCTGACGGTCGGATGCCTGTACGCGCTCATAGCCATTGGCTATACCATGGTCTACGGCATCCTCAGGCTCATTAATTTCGCCCATGGTGATATCTTTATGATGGCGATGTATTTCGCGTTTTTCGGCATCACCGTCTTTTTGATCCCGTGGTGGGCCGTGATGCCGCTGGTGGTTGTGGTGACCACGGCGCTGGGCGTGCTCATTGAGCAGGCGGCCTACAAGCCGCTGCGGGAAGCGCCGCGCATCTCGCTGCTCATCTCCGCGATTGGCGTGAGCTATCTGTTGGAAAACCTGGCGACCGTACTGTTTACGGGTATACCGCGATCGTTCCCGTCCGTGCCGCATTTTACGGAAATGGTTATTGTAGGCCAGGTGCGCATCCAGTGGCTTGGCTTTTGGGTGCCGCTCATCGTATTGGCGCTGGTCGTCGGCCTGATGTTCATCGTGCACCGCACGAAGACCGGCATGGGCATGCGCGCGGTAAGCAAAGACATGGAGACCGCCAAGCTCATGGGCGTTCACATCAACAGGATCATCGCCACGACGTTTGGCATAGGGTCCGCGCTGGCCGCCGTGGGCGCGATGCTCTGGGGCATGAAGTACCCGCAGATGCAGCCGTATGTGGGCGTCATGCCGGGGCTCAAGTGCTTTATCGCGGCGGTCATCGGCGGCATCGGCAATATCACGGGCGCGATCATCGGCGGCATTCTGCTGGGCCTGTTGGAGATTCTGATCGTGTATTTCTTTCCGGGGCTGTCCGGCTATAAGGACGCGTTCGCGTTTATCGCGCTGATTCTCATCCTGCTGCTCAAACCCACCGGCCTGATGGGCGAAGTGGTTACGGACAAGGTATAAGGGAGGCGGGCATATGGCGGAAAAGAAATTTACGGGCGTTGCGGCCCGCATGACCCCGCGCCGGGGGCGCGATCTAACCTTGTCCTGCGCGGCCATCGCGGCCATCCTTCTCTTTACGCACTTTGCGATGCAGGGCTTTATCCTCGACGCGTATCTTGTGCGCATCCTCAACATGTGCGCGACATACGCGATCCTTGGGCTTTCCATGAACCTGGTGAACGGGTTTACGGGCCTGTTTTCCCTGGGGCAGGCGGGGTTTATGGCGGTCGGCGCGTATGTGACCACCATCCTGTTCCTCTCGCCGGAGGCGAAGGGAGCGCTTTTTTACCTGAAGCCCATGGAGCCTTTTTTGCAGGCGATCCAGCTACCCTTCTGGCTGTCGCTGCTGGTCGCGGGCCTGGTGTCGGCGCTGGCCGCTTTCCTGATCGGCTTCCCGTGCCTGAGGCTTCGCGGCGATTATCTGGCTATCGCCACGCTGGGCTTTTCGGAAATCATTCGCGTGCTGTTTACCAACATGCAGACGGTCACGAACGGCGCGGTGGGGCTTAAGGGCATACCGCCGGTGGTGAACCTGTGGTGGTCGTTTGGGATCATGGCGCTGGTGATTGTGTTTATCCGCCGGCTCATGCGCACCAGCTACGGCCGGGCGTTCAAGGCGATACGGGATGACGAGGTCGCGGCGGAAAGCATGGGTATCTCGCTCTTTAAGCATAAGATGATGTCCTTCGTGCTCTCCGGGTTCATCGCGGGGCTGGGCGGCGGCCTGATCGCCAGCATCGTGGGGTCCATCAATCCGCTGCAGTTCCGGTTCATCCTCTCCTACGATATTTTGATGATCGTCGTCCTGGGCGGCATGGGCAGCGTGTCAGGCACGGTGGTGGCCGCGTTCCTCATTACGGCGGCAAAGGAATGGCTGCGCTGGCTGGATAACGGGTTCTCGCTGGGCCTGTTTCGGGTGCCCGCCATCGCGGGCATGCGCATGGTGGTGTTCTCCGTGCTGCTGATGCTGGTGATCCTCTTCTACCGGCAGGGACTTTCCGGCGGGAAGGAATTTTCATGGCAGGCGTTGATTGATTTCCTCGGGAAGCCGGCCCGGCGGGATTTGAAGCGGGAGGAAGGGGGGAAGAAAACATGAGCATCCTCCGGTGCGAAAACCTGGTCATGCGCTTTGGCGGCGTGACAGCGGTGGACGATTTTTCTCCCCATGTGGACCCTGGTGAAATCGTGGCGGTGATCGGCCCCAACGGCGCGGGCAAGACCACGGCCTTCAACATGATCACCGGCGTGTATAAGCCGGCGTCCGGCAGGGTTTTTCTCGAGCAGGACGGGCAGGTGACCATGCGCGATATCACGGGCATGCGGCCGGACAGGGTAGCGGCCCTGGGAATCGCGCGCACGTTTCAAAATATCCGCCTTTTCAAATCGCAGACCGTGCTGGAGAACGTGCTGATCGCCTGCCACGTGCGGGTGAGGTCCGGCCTGTTTGGCGCGGAAATCAGCTGGCCGCGCTACTATTTGGAAGAGCGGGCTATGCGTGAGCGGGCCATGGCGCTGCTGGAGCGCGTGGGGCTTCAAGATGCCGCGGGCGAAATGGCGACATCGCTGCCCTACGGAAAGCAGCGCCGCCTCGAGATCGCGCGCGCGCTGGCGACCCAGCCCAAGCTCTTGCTGCTGGACGAGCCGGCGGCTGGTATGAACCCCAAGGAGACCGAGGATTTGACGCGGTTCGTGTACGACCTGCGCGGGCAAATGAACTTGGCGGTTTTGATGATTGAGCATCATATGCAGATCGTCATGGATATTTCCGACCGCATTTACGTCCTGGACTACGGGCGGACCATTGCCCAAGGCACGGCGGCCGCGGTGCAGGCGAACCCGGCCGTTATTGAGGCGTATCTGGGGGTGGAGGAAGCATGAGCAGCATTTTGCGCATCGAGGACCTGAAGGCGAACTATGGCGGCATTGAGGCGCTCAAGGGCATTTCTTTTGATGTGGAGGAGGGCGCGATCATCACGCTCATCGGCGCGAACGGCGCGGGAAAGTCCACAACGCTTCGCGCGATATCCAGCCTGGTAGCGGCCTCGTCCGGCGCGATTGAATACCGGGGTGAGGACATTACCGGCATGGACACGCGGCTGATTGTAGAGCGCGGGCTGGTGATGGTGCCTGAGGGGCGGCGCGTGTTTCCCAACCTGACGACGCTGGAGAACCTTAAAATAGGCGCGTATCTTCGTAAGGATGAAAAGGGGATCGAAGAAGATATTGAAGCGGTCTACGCGCTTTTCCCGCGGCTGAAGGAGCGGCACTGGCAGATGGCGGGCACGCTCTCGGGCGGCGAGCAGCAGATGCTGGCCGTGGGCCGCGCCATGATGTCAAAGCCAAAGCTGCTGATGATGGACGAGCCGTCCCTGGGCCTGGCCCCGCTGGTGGTGAAGGATATTTTCGATACGATTCTTAAGCTCAACGCGGAGGGGATGACCATCCTGCTGGTGGAGCAGAACGCGAACGCCGCGCTTCGCATCGCGCACTATGGGTATGTGCTGGAGACAGGGCTTTGCACGCTGGAGGGCACGGGGGCGGAGCTGCTGGGGAACAGCCGGGTGCGGGAGGCCTATTTGGGCAGGACGAAGGCGGAGCGGCAGAGCGAGAGATAGGAACGGGGGACGCCAGGGGGCGCTGCCCCCTGGACCCCCGCTTAAGGGAAAAATCCCTTAAGAATCCCTTCTTTTTCCGCCAAAACTGTTAAGATTCAAGATTCCTATAAACTGCTTCAGACCGGGGTGTGCTACAAGGCTTACGTGCCGTACCGCTCTTTTCTCCTACAGGACATTGACCGAAACGGCAACCAGGGCATAGGCAAGCCGGAATCACTTTCTGGGAATCTCGCAGGATATTGGGGCAGGCGCATTGATGATGTGAATCGGTTTATCTATCGGCTAAAGAAGGGGATGCTTGAAATCGCCCAATGCCGTAGCCATTACGGCGATAAACAGCCAGCTTTCGGGCTGGTTTTTGAACACAAGGCTTGACGCCATGGGCTTATAATGGCTGTAGGAGGTGAGACGTGAGGCAGCTTACACTACGGCTTGATGGTGAGCTGCACAAGGATGTAAAGTATCTTCTGGCTGAACTAGGCACTCGTTTCAATGAATACATCCTGGAGCTTATCAAGAAAGAATTTCTTATGCCCCTTTCGTGTCAGTGGCGTCCGTCCATTTGTGCCGCAAACGCTTGGACTGCCTGTGTTTTCGAGGGCGTACCATTTGCCCCCCTTAACACACTAACACTTCTGCCTTGTTTGCTGTTTCGATACCTACGCCAGTAGTGGGGACGCCAGGGAGCGCTGTCCCCGGCGTCCCCCCATCGCCTACGCAAACATCGAATCCACAAACGCCTGCATCTCTTCCTTAGACCCGATGCCATGCGTGCGCTCAATAACAGCCCGCTTCTGTTCCATGGAAAGGCTTGCGAATTTGGTAAAGGCGTCCAGATTTTGCGCCAGCGCCATGCCCAGCCCCATGGGCATTTCCGCCCCGTATGGATACTTTGCCATAAAATAAATCACCCCTTTGCCAGAATAGGTTCATACTATTGTGGGTCAAAGGGGTTGTTTTATGCGCGCGCTATACGGTCTGGCCTGACACGCGTTTGGATATAGCCGCAACGCCCATCGTGATGCCTGCGGCCGCATAAATACCCGAGCGCAGAAGGGATACGACGTCTGGATGAACCCCGATATACATAAACGCGGGGACATTATTTAGGATGACGTATGTCATAACGATAAACAACGATTCAAATGCCCTGCGCGTTTTCGTAAACTCGCCTGAGAATATGGCCAATGAAGGCAAGAACACCGCGCCTGCCAGACACGCCAATACGCCAGCCGCCTGGCCCGCAAGCAGCATTCGCAGCATAACTGGAAGCGCAAGTGCCGCGGCAAGCGTCATGCCGGACAGCCAAGAAGACACGATTTGACGCAAGCGCCCATTGGGTATGACAGCGATGCATTTGAGCATGTCATGCTGATACTCACGGCTGCCCATAGTGGAAAACACGTTGACAAACCACAGCATGAACAGGGGAAGGACGTATATCTGCACTGCCCCTAAATCCAGGCATAGACAGCAGATCAGCCCGCCAAGGCTTACGATTTTCCACATAAATGGCTGTCCGGCCAGCATAAGGCGCAATTCCGCGGCAAGGCCGCGAAGACCAGCGTTTCCGTGTGCGGGTTGTGCCGGTTTGTATACGGCTGTCCCTTTTGCGTCATCAGCCCGCGGTTCTTTACCGGCACGGCGTTTTTTAGGCAGCTTTATGACAGATAGGCTTTGCGATAGGCTATAAAGCGGCGCTGACAGCAGCGTGATCACCAGCGTTACGCAGGCCATGCCCGCGAAGCCTTGGATGTCTGCGGCAACCAGGCGCACTCCATGAAAGATCAGCTGCGCGGTGGGCTGAACCGCCAATTCCATCCCGCCTAAAAACATCAGGATATCCATAGGCTGTCCTGATTGCTCTAACACGGCCCGCGCGATCGTGTGGAAAATTACAGCCGTACCGGAAAAATCAAAAGACCGGAGCAATAGCGAAGGTGATTGCGCTTCCGAAATCAAGACGTACATGGAAAAAAAGGCGACGACATATAGAACGGAGCCGATGGCCCCGCGCAGCAAACGGAAGCTTTCAAAAAGCACCGCCATAGCCGCGCAAAAAGGCAAGGCCGCCACTAAAAATGCAAATGGCGATAGGAAGTCATAAACGGATAAGTATTGGCCGGGGAAACGCCAGGTCATCATCAAAAACGAACCGAGTATGACCACGGCTGTAAAGCAATACAGAAGCAAGGTCCCCGAGCAGAACTTTCCAAGCATATAGCGTACATGCCCAAGCGGCGATGCCGCGATCAGCTGGGACACGCCTGATTTTTCATCATAGGTGATAGTATTCTTAAGGTAGAAAAAGCCGATAAACGGCAGGAAGAAACCGAGCCCCCACGCGCTGGCGATCGGGATCCAGCTCGCGTTGCCAGCCTGCATAAAGCGGTCGGGCTGTATGGTTATGACCTGCAGCGAGCCGTCATTCCGCGGAACAAACCAAAACGCGCCAAACAGGGCGAACGCGATCATCGCGATAAACGAGAACCGGCGTGAACGCTCCTGAAAATCCGCGCGCGCCACCCCTGCTACGCCCCTCATGCCGGCAGCCCCCCATGCACGAAATGCAGATACGCGGTTTCCATATTGCCGTCGGTGTTTTGCGTAAATACCTTAGGCGTGCCATGGAAAACAAGCCGCCCTTTTTGGATTACCGCCAATTGTGACGCGGTGGACTCAATATCTGAAATGATGTGCGTGGACAGCAGCACGATCCTCGTTTTCGCCAAATCGCAGAGCAAGTCACGCAAGCGGATGCGCTCTTCAGGGTCAAGGCCGACGCTCGGTTCATCCACGATAATAACCTGTGGATCGCCGAGCAACGCGCAGGCGATACCGACCCGCTGCCGCATGCCGCCGGAATACTCGGACAGCCGGCGCTTTTTGTATTCGCTTAGATGGAATATGGCAAGCAGGTCATTGATTTGCCGTCTGGCGTCGCCGCTTTTCAACCCTTTTAGCGACGATATGTAGGATAAAAACTCAAAGGCCGTCAAATTGGGGTAAACAGCCACATCCTGCGGCAAATAGCCCAAAGTTTTTCTGATTGCGTTGGGTTTCTTCTGGATGTCTATGCCATTTAAAGTAACGCTGCCTGATGTTGGCGTAACAAGCGTGGCCAATATCTTCATCAGCGTACTTTTGCCAGCGCCATTTGGGCCCACAAGGCCGAAAACGCCCCCGCTTTCGATTTCCAGCGTAAAATCCGACAGCGCCTGCACCCCGGCGTATTTCTTTGATAGGTTGATGATGTTTAGGTTCATACGCGCCTCCCTCATATACCTGTTGCGGACAATACCGGCCATAGTATTGCCTACCCCAGCGTCTTCTCAAACGCGACGCGCGGCTGTCCGTCCGCGAGGTAAATGACGCCGCACGCGGCATAGCCGTTTTTTTGTAGCATGCCTCGCATCACACGGTTATCCCGATGGGTGTCAACGCGAACGCCCCACACGCCCCGCTCCCGGATAAGGCGTTCCGCGCCGGCCATCAGCTCGCCGGACGCGCCGCTGCCGCGCGCCGTGGCGGCCAGGGCAATGCGGTGAATGCAGGCATACGGCTCGGGCGAGGCCCACGCGCCATCCTCGATGACGGCATAGGTGGGCTCGCCCGTAAAGAGGACGGTGGCAATGCCAATAACCTGCCCGCGCCGCTCCAGCACATAGGCCGCGCCATCGTGTATATCGCCAGCCATGACCCGCTCGTTTGGATAGCCATCCTGCCACTGGTCTACGCCTTGCGCGGCAAGATATTTTTGGGCCATGGCGACAATCGAAAGCATGGCGGGCAGATCTTTTTCAGATGCCGGCCGGAACACGGCCTTTATGATTGGATGAGGCGAACCCGCGCTACTTGTTCCAGCTTGCCAAGGGCCTCAAGCAGGGATGCTTCCGGCAGTTGCCCCAATTCCAGCACGGTAACGGCCACATCGCCGCGGCTCTTGTTGAGCATGTTGACGATGTTGATATTCCGCGCTGAAATAAGGCCGGAAATTTGGCTGACAAGGCCGGGCGCGTTATCGTGGATGATCAGCACACGGCTGCCCTCAGACTGGCCAAGGCTGATTTCAGGCAGGTTGACGCTGTTATGGATGGTGCCCTTTTCCAGATAATCGCGCAATTGGGCCGCAGCCATGACCGCGCAGCACTCCTCGCTCTCGGGCGTGGAGGCGCCCAGGTGCGGAATGCACACAACGCCCGGCACATCGAGCATATCCTCGGTGGGGAAGTCGGTGACATAGGAGGCAAGCTTGCCTTCCGCAAGCGCGGCGCGCAGGGCGTCTCCTTGAACGAGCTCGGCGCGGCTGAAGTTAAGCAGATGCGCGCCTGTTTTCATCTGGCCGATGAGTTTTTCGTTGAACATGCCGCGGGTCTTTTCACCCAGCGGGACGTGGACGGATACAAAATGACTGTCCGCGAGCAATTCCGCCAGCGAAGCCGCGCGCTTGATAGCGCGCGAGAGCGACCAGGCGTGCTCGACGGAAATGTACGGGTCTATGCCGATGACCTCCATGCCCAGCCCGTTGGCCGCCGCGTTGGCCACAAGCGCGCCAATCGCGCCCAAGCCGATCACGCCCAGCGTTTTGCCCCGCAGTTCCGGGCCGACGAACTGGCCCTTGCCCTTTTCCACAAGCGCGGGGACATCTTCCTGCCCCTTGAGGCCTTTCACCCATTCGATACCCTCCGCGACCCTGCGGCCGCTCATGAGCATGCCCAGCACCACAAGCTCGGCCACGGCGTTGGCGTTGGCGCCGGGCGTGTTGAACACGGCGATGCCGGCCTTGGTGTACGCGCTGACGGGAATGTTGTTGACGCCGGCGCCCGCGCGCGCCACGGCGAGCACGCTGTCTGGCGTTGCCATTCCGTGCATGGAGGCGCTGCGCACCAGCACGGCGTCCGGCGCGGCTTCCTCGGCGGATACGGCATAGGCGGCCTTGGGCATCTGTTCATAGATGATGTCGGAAATTTTATTCAGCGCGAGAATTTTATACATGAGAGCCCTCCTTGCGTGCGTTTATCGTAATATGGCGTTAGTGCTTTGCCTCAAAGTCCTTCATGAACGTCACGAGCGCCTTTACGCCCTCTGTTGGCATCGCGTTGTAGATGCTGGCGCGCATGCCGCCGACAGAGCGGTGGCCCTTGAGGTTTACCAGGCCGGCCTTGGCCGCTTCCTTGACAAAGGCGTCGTCCAATTCATCGCTGCCGGTGACAAACGTGACGTTCATGCGGCTGCGGTATGCCTTTTGCGCGGGGGCTTTGAAGAGCTCGCTCTCGTCCAAGAAATCATAGAGCAGCCGGGCCTTCTCGATATTGATCTTTTCCATGGCGGAAACGCCGCCCAGCCCCTGGATCCATTCAAAGCACAACCCGGCCATATAGATGCCGTAGGTGTTGGGCGTGTTGATCATGCTTTGGTTTTCGGCCTGTTTCTCCCAGTTCATCAGCTTGGGGCAAATCTTTGCGGCGCGGCCGAACAGATCTTTGCGCACAATGACGACCGCAAGACCCGCCGGACCGATGTTCTTCTGCGCGCCCGCGTAGATGACGCCAAACTTGGTTACGTCATATACTTCGCTTAAGATGTTGCTGCTCATATCCGCCACCAGCGGCGCGCCGCCCTCTGGCAGTTCCGTGAAGCGTGTGCCGTAAATGGTGTTGTTGGTGGTGATATGAAGATAATCCGCGTCAGGGTTTGCTTTGCCCTTCCAGTCGGGGATATAGGTGTAATTGTCCTCGCGGCTGGAGGCCACGGTGTTGACCGCCAGATAGCGCGCGGCTTCCGCCGCGGCCACGTGCGCGAAGTTGCCGCTGTCGATATAATCGGCTTTGCCGGTTACGCCAAGGTTGAGCGGAACCGCGGAGAACTGCTCGGTCGCGCCGCCCTGCAGGAACAGGACGGCATAGGTATCGGGGATCTGCATCAGATCGCGGAGGCTCTTTTCCGTTTTTTCATAGATAGAAAGGTACATCTTGCTGCGGTGGCTCATTTCCATCACAGACATGCCCGTGTCGCCAAAGCCTACCAGCTCCTTTTGCGCGCGCTCCAGCACGGAGAGTGGCAGCATTGACGGGCCGGGAGAATAATTATAAACGCGGTTCATGGCAGCCCCTCCTTCACACGGATGGATGATAATCCTCCGTATATTCAATATATGGGTGTTATTATGCCGCAAAAGGAGAAGAAACGCAAGCGGCAATTCATAATATTTCATTTTTGAGATCACGAAAAAAATAGATAAAATTTTGTCAATTTGAATAATTGTGTAAAAATATCCTTCGGCGCTTGCCAATATGCGTTGCGTTTCAGACGGGCCGCCCTCAACTTCCCGCGCTTTTATAGTGCCGCACCCCCACCCGCCAGACCAATACGGCCGCCCCCAGAAACGCGCCCCCGGCAGGCAGCGCCAGCCACCCAAGCCATGCGCTTTCCCCCCAGCCGCAGATCACGGTCGCCGGGTAGTAGCTGACGGCCAGCATGGGCACAAGGAAGGTGAACAGGTTTTTCAGCAGCCATGGCATGTATTCCTTGGGGATGCGGGTGACCTGATAGCTGGCGTTGGTAAACACGACGATCCACTCCAGCGCCTTGACCGTAAAAAACGCGATGCCCGACGTCATGACGAGCACGCCTGCGTACACCCCAAAGCCGCCTGCCAGCGCCATGATCAGCATAGCGATATGTGCGGGCGTAAGCGGGATGCCTTGCCGCCGCAGGCACCAGAGGATCATGGCGGCGCCGGCAGCCGGGCGGGAGAGGCGGTGGATGTGGAAAAAGGAGGCCGCGGCCTGCGTGAAAAGCGATCTGGGCCGCAGCAGCAGCCGGTCAAAATCCCCGGTACGAATCATCTTCATGGGGAAATAGTCGAATCCACGGCAAAAGCTCTCGGCCAGGCCAAAGGAGGTGACCGCCATCGCGTAAATGAGCAGAATGCGCTCCATGGACCAAGGCCCTATGCTGCCAAAGCGGGCAAACATCAGGATCGTGCCAAGCGGGTCCAACACACACGTGAGAAGCACCTGCAAGATCATGAGCCACCAGCCCTTGTATTCCAGCCCTGAAAGCAGATGCATGCGAAGGAACCTGAAGTATAGTCTACATTCTCCCATATTACCCTCCCTGCGCGGCGATTGTCCGCAGCCGGCATGAAAGAATCCGTTTGCCAAGCAGAATAAACGCGGCGGACCAGAAAAGCTGCACACCCATCCCAAGCCACGCCTCCGACAGCGGCATGGAGCCGATGTACAGCCTCGCCGGGATATCGGTGAGCCCCGCGAAAGGCTGCAAGAGCAAGAATGGCTGCAAAAAATTTGGCCACAGCTGCAAGGGCAGATAGCCGCCTGACAGCACCTGCCCGATGAGCAGCATAAAATACATCGGGCCATCGCCCCAGGCGATATTCGCGCGAACAGCCGTGACGAGCATCCCATAGGCCGAAGATAGCCAAAACGCGCAGCATGCCGACGGCACGAACAGCCAAAACGCGCCCGGCGACACGGGAGACCGCGCGCCATATCCCCCGGGGATGATGAAACCGACCGCGAAGCATATAAGGCAGCGCATCACAAACATGACAATGCACCTCGCGGAGCTTCGCGCGAACCAGTGCCAATAGAGGTCAAGCGGCCGGCACATCTCCAGCCCCATATCGCCGTTGTTGATTTTCAGCAGCAGCTCGTCGTCAATGCTGAACGGCTGCAAAAACAGCAGCAGCTCCCGCACCCAAATATGGGATATGGTCTGTTCAAGCGTAAGCCCGCCCGCGAATTTCGCGCGATCCCCGTACCGGAAGAACGCCGTGAACGCCACAACATCCACAAATGCCCATACAAGGCTTGTCAAAACGCCGGAGAACGCCGCCATCCGGTATTGGAAGCTTTCGGCCACGCGGATTTTGAAGAGGGAAATATAGGCCTTCGCCGTTTTGTTCATAGCGCCAGGTCCTCATACATCGCCGCGATGACCTCGTCTATATCCTGCCCATCCCGCCTGGCATAGCGCCGCTTGAGCCCGCCCAGCGTTCCATCGTACAGAAGCTGGCCGCGGCCGATCACCATCACGCGCGGGCAAAGGGCCTCCACGTCGTCCATATCGTGCGTGGTCAGCAGGATGGTCACCCCGCTTCGTCTGTTCTCTTCCTTTAAAAAGCCGCGCAGCGCCAGCTTGGAGACAGCGTCCAGGCCGATGGTCGGTTCGTCGAGAAAGAGCAGCTTTGGGCTGTGCAGCAGGGCCGCGATCAGTTCACAGCGCATTCGCTGGCCGAGGGAGAGCTGCCGCGCCGGGGTCGTGAGGAGGCTGCCGGCCTCCAGCGCTTCGGTTAGTTCTTCCAGCCGGGCCCGGTAACGCGCTTTGGGGATGGTATAGATGTCCCGCAGCAGCGAAAAGGAGTCCGACACGGGCACGTCCCACCATAGCTGGCTGCGCTGCCCGAACACCACCCCGATGCCCGCGACATGGGCCACCCGCTCCTTCCAAGGCACCCGCCCATCAATAACGCAGGCGCCGCTGTCGGGCGTGAGAATGCCGCTCATTATTTTGACCGTGGTGGATTTGCCGGCGCCGTTGGGGCCGATGAGGCCTACAAGCGCGCCTTCGCCGATGGAAAAGCTGACGCCGTCCAGCGCGCGCACCGTTCGCGCGTGGCGGGCAAAAGCTCCCTTGAGCAGGCCCCACCGGCCTTCGGGCCGTTCCCGCACCGTAAAAGCCTTGCGGATATCGGATAGTTCGATCTGCGCCATAGGCCGCCCCCTCTCCCTATAATAGCGTGCGGTATATTGTATAGGGCTGGCGCGGGATTTGTAAAACCCAGCGTGCGGCGGCAAGGCGCCCTGCCTCGTGCGGCGGGCAAAAAACCTTTATGATACGCTTTTTTTTGAAAGAATGCTTGACAAGTTGACATTTGCGCGGTATTATATATTCATAATTGATGCGGAAACATCAGGTGTGTTAATTAGTACATTTTTTGTGAATGTTGAAGCGCGGTGAAACCGTGCTTTTGTTATATAACAGAGACGGACACTGCAAAGTATCCGTTTTTTATTCCCAATTGATCAAATTGGTATAACGCGCGGGAATCAGTAGGGGGAAAGGAAAGGCGGGCAAAAGCGGCAAAAAAGCCGCTGCCGCCCGCTTTCTGTGCGCCCGGCATGGGCGCAACCTGCAGGGTTCAAGTTTGCCCCCTACCCCTTCGTCAAGAATCGCTCCGCAATCAATGCCCCCTTATGCCATAAGGTTTATAAGGCCAAGATCATTCACGCGGCGGCCTCCTACCCGATTTGCCCCCACAGGCTACGGCTACAGCAGGATGCAGATCATGCCGCCGCCGCCCTCGTTGACGATTTTGGTCAGCATCTCCTGCACTTTTTCCTGCGTATCCGCCGGCATCTGGGCGAGCTTATTGTTCAGGCCTTCCCGCACCATCTCATGCAGCGATTTGCCAAAGAAGTTTGTGTTCCAGATGCGCTGCGGATCGTTCTCGAACTCGCTGAGCAGGTAGCGTATAAACTCCTCGCTCTGCTGCTCGGTGCCGACGACGGGGGTCACCTCGGTGGTGATGTCGGTCTTGATGAGGTGCAGGGAGGAGGCGCTGGCCTTGAGCTTGACGCCAAACCGGTTGCCCTGTTTGACGATTTCAGGATCCTGCAGCGTCAGGTCGGAAAGCGCCGGGGTGACCAGGCCATACCCGGTCTGACGGACGGAATCCAGCGCGTCCGCCACGCGGTCGTATTCGGTTTTGGCCGCGACAAGTTCCTTGAGCAGGGAGAGCAGATGGGCGTCGCCATGGATTTCCGTGCCGCACTCCTCGCCCAAAATGCGGTTGAAGAGGCCTTCTTTCAGCGGCAGCACGAGGCCCAGCAGGCCTTCGGCCAGCACGGTTTCCCCCCTTTGCAGGGGTTCGGTGTACTCCGAGCCCGCGAACGCCTGCACGAAAACGCCGCTGTCCCGCATGCGCAGCTGCCGGTCCGACGCGCCCCGCATGATTTCAAAGAACGATTGCAGCAGCCAATGATCCTCGTCGAGTCCCTGCACCCACGCGGGCAGCTCAATGCGCACCTCGCGCAGGGGGAAGGCGAGCAGCATCTGCTCCAGCAGGGCGTTGATATCCGATTCGTTCATGGTTTTGACATCCATCGTGATGACCGGCGTGTCGTATTTGGCTTCAAGCGTATCGCGGAGCTTTTGCGTCTCCGGGCTCTGCGGCGCCGCGCTGTTGAGCACAATGGCAAAGGGTTTGCCGATGTGCTGCAGCTCATGGACTACCCGCTCCTCCGCCTCCGCGTACGCCGAGCGGGGGATATCCGTGATGCTGCCATCCGTGGTAATGACCAATCCTAAGGTGCTGTGGTCTGATATGACCTTTGCCGTGCCGATTTCGGCCGCTTCCTCAAAGGGGATATCCTCCTCAAACCAGGGGGTATGCACCATGCGCGGCACGTCGTTTTCCTGCGTGCCCAGCACGCCTTTGACGAGATAGCCGACACAGTCCACGAGCCGAACGCGCGCCTGCGCGTCGCCAACGGCAATCTCCGCGGCTTCATCGGGCACAAACTTGGGCTGCGTGGTCATGATGGTGCGGCCGGACCCGCTCACGGGCAGCGCATCCATGGCGCGCGTACGCTTGTGCGTATTATCCAGCAGCGGCAGCACCACCTGCTCCATGAACCGCGTGATAAAAGTGGACTTGCCCGTGCGCACCGGGCCGACAACGCCGATATAGATCTCGCCATCCGTGCGGTCGGCTATATCCCGGTATAGATCAAAGGACTCCGTCCGCTCCTTTGCCTCCAATCCCCGTCACCTCCGTTCGTAGGAAGATATGACGTGGGACGAGGTTTCATGCCAGACACACGCATGAACTATACCCGCGTGAACCGCGGTTCCTATGGGCGGGGGATAGGGAGGCGCGCCATCAAAGGATTCCGCTCAGATTATCTGTGATGCTTAACGCCTTGCCCCGTTCATAATCGAAATTATCAACAAGTGACTAACAACGCTGCCATCACTCATTATCCCAATCGCCCACCAATGGGCTATTCAAAATACGGAATTTTCTACAATTAGCCCATAAATCTGAAATTGCAGCAAAGTTTTTATCAGGTTCAAGCAGTAAGCCGGCTAAGTGATCAATCTCGGTCAAGTCGGATGCGGTCAAGCGGTCAAATTTCCCATCTATATAGGCTGGTTGGAATTTATATGATATTTCATTGTTCATAAGCGAATGAAAATCGTAAAATACAGCTCGGATAGCCGCTTCCAATGATTTGACTCCTCCGGCATAAACAAACTTTTCTCCGTTGACCTTGTTTCTGCGGATATTCAGCCAAGTCTCAGCCGCCCAGTCAAACTTATCCGAAGGAATGTCGTATGGATCAAATCCTAAAACCGCGCCATCGAAAAACCCGTCGGCATCAAAAGATACCCAATCAGACCGAGAATCATCCCAATACTGGTTGATCCAATGATCGCCACGCTGGTTTTCATCAAAATAAGGCGCGAAGCCGGAACGTGATCGGCTAGGAATGCCTTTTGCTTTGAGTATTGAAGACATTAGGACAGATACATAACGGCAGGTGACTACCAGCTTGTTCTCCACTTTTCTGTCAAACGTGAACCCGCTATCATCCAAGCGGAAGAGTTCGGATGCCATCGCCGTCGCAGTAAGAAAAATATCGTCCTCACAACGCGGACGATACCATGGGAACAATGACATATCGCCATAGAGCAGTGATTCGTTCGCCTTTGTGTTCCCTTGTTTTAGCGTGACTCGATGTATAACCTGAGAACAAATCAAACGGCCTAACTCGGCAATATCATCCGGTAATGAGCGGAAATAATCATCATAAGGCCCCGCGTGTGTATAGACACCTGTAGTCAGATAGTGCCGCTTTAATTCTTCAGTCATGCAGGCGTTTTCAATAATTTGTCATCCTTATCGAAATATGATAATCCTCATGCTCGTTGCTCTTATCGCATCAGGACAATAAAGAAAGGCATCCTGATATAGGATAGCACTAAACCCGACGAAATGCTACTATATATGTCAAAATTTCCCTCGTTTCTTCCGAAAGTGTTTCCGCCTTCCCTTTGCCGCTATTCAAATGTTTGTTCTGTCAAACTCGGGGGAGTTGCCCCGGGCAATTTGCATTCCCTATAGTGTTTATGGTATACCCCGAGTTTTTAAGGTATAGAAAAGGGGGAGGGGAAAAAAGTCGTGAGGGAACACGATTTTAGGGTTGACAAAGCAGAAAAAATTGGTATAGTAGTTACATCATATACAATATACAGGAGTGTAAACTACTATGTTTATCGAATGTATAAAAAATAATGGCACCCCGTATCTTCGTCTTGTGGATGGCCGGACATATAGCATAAACGGGATCGCCAA
>JGI20171J29575_12612639_pt1 | contig 22569 bp, 14 predicted proteins | sample TergutNc150P4_FD_29575 | JGI IMG/M metagenome (IMG submission 29575)
CATATTTCTTACTGGATTCCAATTGTGGTTATCGGCATTGCAGGCGCGGCGCATCAATCGTGGTCGGCAAATATTTTTTCCACCGTGAGTGATATGTTTCCAAAATCGGCGATTGCTACCGTTACAGGCATAGGCGGTATGGCTGGCGGAGTTAGCGGAATGATAATTAACAAAGGCTCGGGGAAACTGTTCGATTTTGCAGAACAAACAAATATGTCGTTTTTGGGATTTAAAGGCATTGCAGCAGGATATTTTATTATTTTTTGCATTTGCGCTGTTGCCTATCTGATTGGCTGGTTAGTGATGAAAGCCTTAGTTCCAAAATATAAACCAATATTGGGTTAGCAATTTGGATGTTTTCATAAATAGATAGTTGTTAAGAGATTGTCTCAAAAAGTTTTTTACTGCAAAGGCGCAAAGATTTTTCGCAAAGGTAGCAAAGAATATATTGGGAACTTCTAAAGATGTCATTGCGAACGTAGTGAAGCAATCCATTGAAAATCAATACTCTGGATTGCTTCTTGTTTTGTTCCTCGCAGTTTGCAATGACTTAACAGGATTTTTAGAAATTTCCTTCTCTCTATGATTTTTTTGTAAAATTTCTCTTTCAATAAATTGCTTTATCTGCCAAAAGTGCACAGCCCCACGCAGGAAAATATTCGCTGTTTTCAGGTAGAATTAGTTCATTTTCAGGTATTTGCAGTACATAACCAAAGGCTTTGCGCAAAGCAGGAATAAAGGTTAAAGGTCCGCCGATGCAAAGCACTTGCGGCTTTGCCTGATGACCGCGCATAAGAGTTGTAACTGCTTGCAAAGCAACAGTTTGTAAAATTGACATTGCAATATCTGGCAAAGGAATATTGCGGGAAATCAGGTTTTGCACGTCAGTTTTGGCAAAAACTCCGCAACGCGAGGCAACAGGATAAATTTTTACATATTTCAATGCCTGTTCGTTCAAATCACTGATTGTTATATGCATCAAATCAGCCATTTGGTCGATAAATGCGCCTGTTCCGCCTGCGCACGAACCATTCATACGAATATCCGGCTGCTTTTCATCTTCAAAAAATACAATTTTCGCATCTTCGCCGCCCAAATCAACCAAGGTATGAGCGGCAGGATAAATATTTTTTATAACCTCAATAGATGCCACAACTTCTTGTGTAAAAGGAATTCGCAGGCGTTCAGCAATACCCATTCCTGCCGAGCCTGTTATCATAAGTGTAAATTGAGAATCGGGTAAAAGACGATTAATCTCATCAAGTTCGAAAGCAAAAACCCCACTAATATCGGCTTTATGCCGTTTGTATGAACGGAAAACGGCTTTGTTTTCTTTGTCTAATACAATGATTTTCAGCGTAGTAGAGCCAACATCAATACCTATTTTATATAATTTCTTATCCTGCATTAATTATCTTTATCCAATAATTCAAAATCCGAATTTTTGCTAATAAATTCGGGTACAAGATTTTTCATTGTTTGAACAAGTTGCCTGTCAGCATTATTTTTTGCAAGTTCAATTATTTCATCAATTTGTGATAAAATATCAGCAAAACAATACTGCCTAACTTTTGCCATTTTAATTTTTTTGTGCGGCGTTTCTTCAGTAATTTCCGAGTCATTTAGCAGTTCTTCGTACAGTTTTTCGCCCGGACGTAGTCCTGTAAATTCAATTTTAATATCTTTTTCGGGAACAAAACCCGAAAGTTCAATCATTTTTTTCGCCAAATCGGCGATTTTTATAGGCTCGCCCATATCGAAAACGTAAATATAACCTGATTTTCCAATCACAGAGGCTTCCAAAACAAGACGGCATGCTTCGGGAATTGTCATAAAAAAGCGTGTAATTTCAGGGTGAGTAACTGTTACAGGACCGCCGTATTCAATTTGCCGTTTGAAAAGCGGAATTACCGAGCCGTTGCTGCCAAGAACATTTCCAAAGCGTGTGGTAATAAATTTTGTGTTTGAAATATTTTTTGCAGAGTCGCAGGCGGCGCTTTGAACGTAAATTTCGGCAATGCGTTTGGTTGCGCCCATAATACTTGTTGGATTGACAGCCTTGTCGGTAGAAATCATTACAAACATTTCCACACTGTATTTTATCGCCAAATCGACCAATAATTTTGTGCCGAAAATATTGGTAGTTGTTGCTTCGTTTGGGAAACGCTCCATTAACGGAACGTGTTTGTATGCAGCGCAATGATAAATAATTTTCGGGTGAAATAATTGAAAAATAAATTCCATTTTTTTACTGTCGTAAATATTTCCAATTATAACTTCAAAATTTAACGCAGGGAATTTTTTTCTCAACTCAATATCAAGGTCGTTGAGCGGCGTTTCGGCAATGTCAAGGCAAATAACAAAACGTGGTGCGAAACGTGCAATCTGATTAACAAGTTCTCTTCCAATTGACCCCGCTGCACCTGTTACAAGAATTGTTTTTTTATGAATCTGTTCGCCAATAGAATTCATATTTATCTGAATTTCAGGTCGTCCGAGCAAATTTTCAATCTGAACAGAACGAATATTATGCCCAATTCCTGCAAGTTGAGAAACATTGTTGATATTCAATTCCTGCGCAATATAAACGCGGCGTTCCAAACTCAAAAGTTTTTCTACATAATCAGAGGCTTTTTTAAGTTCATTTTCATTTGTAAATAATAAGTTATCAAATGCTAATGTTTTGATTTCCTGTGGATTATTAATTTCAAAAACAGGTAAATCTGCAATATTTTTCAATTTTGGTTTCAATTCGCAGGTCAAAAATCCTATAACAGAATATTTGTTGTGTCCTGCGTTCAGAAGTTGCGCCAAAGCAATATTTTCCTCATTCAACCCCCAAATCAGCACAGGAATTGTCGGATTCTCACCATAATGTTTTGTAAGTCGTTGAAACAGATAAACAGAAATAATTCTGAAACCATAAAGCCCTGTTAATGAGCAAAGTAAAGTCAAACATGAATAAACCATCGACAGCGTCCCCGATGGCTCAACCCACAAAAACAGCGACACAAAAACGCAAACATACGCCAAAACAAGTGCTGTAAGCACGCGACCAAACTCGCGAATGGTCGAATAGCGAATAATACCTTTATAAGTTTTGAACAAAAGGAAAAATACAAAGTTGAAAACAAAAGTTATCAAGCAAAATTTCCAAAAAGTAGGATAGTGCGTAATAGTGCTGATGTTTTTATAAATTTGCAGGGTAAGCAAACAACCCGCTGTCGCTGCAATAATTGTTATAATGCTGTCAATAAATAATATAACATTTTTGTCAAACATTCGGTTTTCCCAAAAACGTTTATAAAATTTCCGTAAAAATTTTTCAAAAAGCATATTTTTTTTTGTTTTTGCCGATTATTCGATTATTTATTTTCAAAAAACAAATAATCAAACAAACGAATCATCATAATTATTTTACAAGTTCTATTTCAATTTTACCCAAATAAAGTCCGCTTTTGCCCATTTGCGATAATACAACAGGCTTTTTACGCTTGTTCAACACCGTTGTATTATCTGCAATCATTGTATGCGAATGTCCGCCGATAATCACGTCAATATTTTTTGAAGCGCGGGCAATGTTAAAATCATTAAAAAAATATTGCGCTGTATCCACCGAACCGATATGCGAAAGGCAAATTATTAAATCACATTTTTCTTTGGTTTTCAGCAAGTTAGAAGTTTCCACAGCAGTTTTTATCGGGTCTTTAAAAATTATTCCCTTATAATTTTTTTCAGCAATCAAACTGTTTGGGTCGGGCGACAAACCAAAAATGCCGATTCGCAGCCCAAAACGCTCCAAAATGATATACGGTTTAACCAAATCTTTCAAAATAGTTGCGCTCACATCATAATTTGCATCAACAATAGGAAAAGCCGCTGTTTGCAAAAGCATTGCCAAAGAATCCAATCCGTTGTCAAATTCGTGGTTTCCGAGCGTTGCAGCGTCATATTTCATTCGATTCATTGCGTCAATTTCTACCCGTCCGCCAAAAAAATTAAAATACGGAGTTCCCTGAAAAAAATCGCCCGCATCGAGCAATAAAACATTTTGTTCCGCTTTGCGGATAGAATCAATTACGCCCATTCGCCGTGCATAACCGCCCAAATTCGGCTCTTTGGCATTGGATTCGGTTTGGATAACCTGACTGTGAGTGTCATTAGTATGAAGAATTACAATTTTTTTTGTTTCTTGCCCGTTTAATTGCAAAACGAAACTAAAAAACGAAAAAAGTAATATTATTTTTAAAAGTGAATTTCTTTTTTGCGTCATTTTTAATTAGTTATAAAAATTTTTCTATAAATAATATTAATGCGGCAAAATTAATATTTATTTTTCAATTGTCAATAAAACGAACTAAAATTAATTTCGGAATTTAATAATTTAAACCGACTCTTAATTTTTTTTCGCGTTTTCCCTATAAAATTTTTGAGTTGAATTTTATTCGTCTGTATGTAATTCAAAAATTTCATGTACATTTGCAGCCAAAAGTTTGAATAAGTTATGCAAGAATCTTTATATCCTCTTAAATTTTATCCAATTTTGAAAGAAAAAATTTGGGGCGGGGAAAAACTAAGCGAAATTTACAACCTTAAAAATGCCGAAAATATTGGCGAAAGTTGGGTTTTGTCGGGCTACGCAGGCGAAGAATCGGTTGTTTTGAACGGAAATTTACGCGGTAAAAATATCAGACAACTTATTGATACTTACCGAGATACGCTTTTAGGAAAGTCAATTTACGAAAAATTCGGACGAAATTTTCCGCTGCTTTTCAAACTCATAGATGCAGGCGACAAACTCTCAATTCAAGTTCATCCCGATGACCTGACTGCTTGGAATCGGCACGCATCGTTTGGTAAAACGGAAATGTGGTATATTATTGATGCAGAAGAAGATAGCGAACTTATTCTTGGTTTTGCCAATGAAATTAAACCTGAAAAATATTCTGCTGCTCTTGCCAACGGAACGCTCGAAACTCTTTTACAGCACGTAAAAGTTTGCGCTGGTGATGTGTTTTTTATTCCTGCGGGAACAATTCATGCAATAGGAAAAGGCATATTACTTGCTGAAATTCAGCAAAGTAGCGATATTACTTACCGCGTTTATGATTATCAGCGCAAAGATGCTAACGGACGCGAGCGCGAACTGCACAAAGAGCAGGCAATTGATGTGATTAATTATAAAAACGCACAAAATTTCAAAATAGAATATCAAAATAAAAGAAATGAATTTGTTTCACTTGTAAATTGTAATTATTTCAATACAAGTTTTATGGAATTTTCAAATACTCAATTCCTTGATTATGAAGAGATTGAGAATTTTGCTGTGCTGCTTTGCACAGAAGGACGGTTTGAATTAAAAACATCTGATTTTTCCATTTCGGTTCTAAAAGGCGAGGCTGTGCTGCTGCCTGCTTCAACAAAGGTTGTACAGTTAATTCCTGCGCAACTTTCACGAGTTTTGGAAACATTCATTGTTTAATTTTTTCAGTAAAATAAAAATTTTAACATTCATCGCAATATCATCGTCCGTATAAAGAACGATGTCGGCACGTTGTTTTAATTCTTCTGTATCTGTCTGATTTTCAATGCGTTTTACAACCTGTTCACGTGTTGCGCTATCGCGCCTGATAACTCGGCGAATTCGTGTTTCTTTACTTGCTGAAATTAATAAAACCTTATCAACTAATGAATTAAAGCCGCTTTCATATAAAATTGCCGATTCTAAAAAAACAATTTTTTCGTTTGAATTTTCTTTTATCCATTTTGAAAAATCGTCTTTTACAGCAGGGTGAACTATTTCATTAAGTTTTTGCAGCAAATTTTTGTCTTCAAAAACGCATTTTGCAATAAAAGCGCGATTCATTTCATTTTCTGTATATGCTTGATTTCCAAATAATTGAATTGTCGCAGCGCGAACATCGGCGTTAGAGTTCTGGATTTTTTTCGCCTCAATGTCCGAATCGTAAACTTTGTAACCCTGATGACGCAAATAACGCGCAACTGTTGATTTTCCACTGCCAATTCCACCGGTAATTCCAACTATAAGAGGTCTTTTTGCCATTTTTTGATATTTTTGCAAAAGTAAGTAAATTTTTTGATAAAATTGAAAATGAACATTATGAATTACTTTACTGCGTTTGCAATGATGTAAAAACAAAATTTTTATAAATCTCCTTGAGAAAATGTTCAAAAGTAGAATAATATTTTGTATTTTTGCGAAAAATTGAAATTTAACAGTCAAATTCAAATATCACAAAAATAATATTTTTATGAAAAAATACGCTTTGGTAACAGGCGGCTCGCGAGGTATCGGCAGGTCAATTTGTTTGAAATTAGCCCAAATGAATTATTTTGTTTTGATTAACTATAAATCAAATATTGGCGAGGCGCAGCGCACGCTCGAAATGATTGAAAACAATGGCGGTAGCGGTGCGTTGATGCCTTTTGATGTGGCAAAACCTGATGAAATTAATGCTGCGCTAATGCAATGGCAGGAGCAAAATGCGGACAGTTATATTGAAATTTTGGTAAATAATGCAGGCATTCGCCGCGATAATTTGATGTTTTGGTTGACGGATAACGAATGGGAAGATGTGATTTCCACAAATTTAGACGGCGCGTTTTACATCACGCGCAACCTTGTAAAATTTATGCTTAATAAAAAATTCGGGCGGATTATCAATATTGTTTCCATTTCTGGCATCAACGGAATGGCAGGGCAAACCAATTATTCGGCAGCAAAAGCGGGTTTAATTGGGCTTACAAAGGCGTTAGCGCTCGAAACGGCGAAAAAGCGCGTTACGGTTAATGCTGTTGCTCCCGGATTTATTCATACGGATATGACAGGCGATTTGCCCGTTGATGAATTGAAAAAACTTGTTCCTGCCCAACGTTTCGGGCAGCCGGAAGAAGTTGCGGAACTTGTTGGTTTTCTTGCTTCCGACAAAGCCGATTATATCACAGGTCAGGTAATTTCCGTAAGCGGCGGCTTGTAAATCAGCACAGTTGCATAGGCAGCAATACCTTCTTCGCGCCCTGCAAAGCCCATTTTTTCGTTAGTAGTCGCTTTGATTGAAATATTGTCGGTATCAGTTTCAATTATTTCCGCAAGAATTTTTTGCATTTCAGGTATATACGGATTGAGTTTGGGCTGCTCGGCAACTATGGTACAGTCGGTATTGCCAAACTCGTAGCCTTTTTCTTTTATCAATAAAAAAGTTTTTTTCAAAAGAATTTTACTGTCAATTCCTTTAAATTCCGCCGAAGTATCGGGGAAATGAAAGCCGATGTCGCGCAAATTTGCCGCGCCTAAAAGCGCATCGCAAAGCGCGTGGATAAGTACATCTGCATCGGAATGTCCCAATAAACCAAAGCGGTGGGCGATTTTTACACCGCCCAACCACAATTCCCGTCCATATTCAAACCGATGAACATCGTAACCAAAACCGATTCGTATATTTAGCATTTTTTTACTATTAAGATTCAGCCTCCTCTACCTCTCCAAAGGAGAGAAATTGTAGGTGAGGCGAATTAATTCGATAAATTTTTAATTCCATTCAAATCAAATGAGAGCGAAATTCGCAAAGTTTGGTCGAGTGGATTTTGCTGCGCAACAGAAATTACATAGCCCGCATCAAGTGCAAATACGTTGAGTTTAAAACCCAAGCCTGCGGTGAAAAATTTACGATTACCTTTCAATTTATTTTCGTTGAAATATCCTGCACGCACAAAAAATTGATTGTTGTAAGCATATTCTACACCTGCACTCCACATAATTTCACGCAATTCGCCTTTAAAACCCGCAGGCTCATCAGAAAACGATTTGAAAATTCCTGCGATAGACGAAGTATTGTAATAATTATCCAATGAGCCGTTCTCCGAAGGATTGACTATTGTTGTTGTTCCATCTTCATTTTTTATTGTATATGGGCGTGGAACAGACGGTACGAGCAATTTATTCACATCTGCGCTGATTGAAATTTTGTTGTACTCGTCCATTGGATAATCCAAAGACGCGCCCAGACGCAAATTTGTAGGAATAAAATAATTTACTCCTTCCTGATACGAAATTTTTGAGCCGATATTTGAAATATTCAAACCTGCTCTCAACCGTCCGTCTTCCGAACCGAAAGTAATCGGCGTATTGTAAAAAAATGCAATATCGGCAGCAAAAGCGTTTCCTGCGTGCATATCATTACCCGATGTCGCATTAACGCCTTGATTAAGGTCGGAACGGATATAGCGTAAAGCCACTGCGCCAGAAAATTTTTCAGAAAGCAACAGAGACCACGCCGCATCAATAGCCATTTCATAAGGTTTAATAGTGTTAAGAAAAAGCCCATTAGCGTCTGTGAGTTGCAAATCGCCAAGCGAGAAGTAGCGCAAAGACGCGCTGATAGTATTTCGTTCTGAAAACCGCCAATAACCCGCTACATAACCCAAATTGATGTCATTAACTAATTTGCGCAACCATGGCGTATATGAAACCGAAAAACCCGCTTCGCTTTCCATAAAAGCGTATTTGGCAGGATTCCAGTATTGCGAATTTTCGTCTGGACGCGTAGCCGCGCCAACATCACCCATACCGCCTCCACGCGCATCGGGAGTTATGCTCAAAGCGGGAACGCCTGTAAGAACAGGATTAGGTAAATCCATATCTGTCCATTGAGGATTGCCTTGGGAAAACAAATAACTGCTTGAAACTAATACAATTACTAAACTAAAAATTATTTTTTTCATTATTATAATATTATATTTTTTTATTTTATTATTTAAAAAATTTAATGTTTTAAAACATATTCAATAAATTGCAAAACGCAGAAAAAACGTTTTTATTGTTTTTTGATAATTAATTTATTTGATTTATAAGATGTTTCACTATTTAAAGTGCTCAAAGTCAGGCGATAAATATAAATTCCCGAAGATAAATATATTCCGTCAGACGAGCGCATATCCCAACGAACATCATCTGTTGTGGTTTGTGCAAATTCCCAAATTTTACGCCCTACAAGGTCGAAAATTTCAATCTTTGCCAGCAAAACATCTTGAGGTCGGTCGGTGGTGATTCTGAAAATTGTATAATCAGATGCAGGATTTGGATAATTGTAAAGGTCGAAAATTTGCGGTTTCAAGCCTCTTTTAACCTCAAAATTCAAATCTGCCTGCGCCGAATTATTAATCAAATCCCAAACTTTAAACTTCAAAGTATGTTTTCCGTCGGGCAATTCTGGCAGCAAATAAGCAAAAGTCCCTGACTTGTAAGTTCCAAAATCGGCGGTAAAATATTCATTTAGAATATAAATTTGCTGCGGGTCGTTGTTGAGCATCAGCGTGGCATCGTGTCCTATTCCGTTGCCAACAGTGTTAATTCCATATTCATCGCTAACGCGCACCACAAAATACGGCGTTTCGTTTACCTTGCCTCCATTTTTAAAATCCGAAGAATTAAGATACATACTTTCAATAACAGGACCTTCGGTATCGGTAATTTGGATATTTGAACTTCCGCCAATAATAAAATTCTCAAAATATCCATGCACTTCGTTTGTTGAATCCATTTCGGCATAATAATTTATGCGCCCTTTGCCAAAATTATACATAATATCTTTGGGCATCATAAAAGTAACTTCAAATTCACCGTTCTTCACCGTTGTTTTGCCAGAATAAATCATACTCGGGCGGTCGGGGAAACTGTATGGATGTCCCTTTGCATACGGGTCGTTCATGAGCATGTGAATTGTTTGGATTTTATCATAAATATTAACAAAAATATTTCCATTAAAATCTTCAACTTTCACATTGTTTTTATCCACAATCATTCCTTTTATTGTATTGATTGACAATGCTTTAAGAGTGTCGTTTCCTATTAAGTTCGTGTTTTCATTAATTTTTGTGGTTTTTATAGAATATTTATCAGGAAAATTTAAAAGCAAAGCGGGGTCGCCCAGATAAACATACGAGAGTTTTGATTCGCTTGCTCCAACAGCATTTTTTGCCAAAATAAGCGCTTCGCCAACTGTGTTGTGATTTCCTGAACTGTTTTTATCAAATAAAATATTATTAAAAGCAAGGCTTAAAGCATCGTTAGTTGAGGCATTTACCGTGCGCGAAGCAGATAAAACTCCTATTGCGCCGCCCACAGGATTTGTCAGCAAAAATTCGCCCGCCGAGATGCGCGGCACGTCGAAATGAATAAAATCGCAAGTGCCGGCAAAGCATAGAAAATAATTTTTATTTGTCAATTTTTTAATATCATCGGCAAGAAAAACACCCTCTCCTGTGAGTCCGTTAGCGCCAGCGTGCCCCAAATAATTGAAAAAGAAAATGCCGCTGTTAATCATACCAAGCAATTTTGCTTTGGCATCGGGATAAGAATCGCCGCTGGCAGAAGTTACCTGTTTGAAAGCATCAATATATATTTTATTTATTTGATATTCAGGATGTTTATTAAATACTGCATTTGAACTTCTTTCATTTCCCTGCGCATAATAAGATGGATTTCCAGAATCTGCTACCTCACCATCATCAGCAAGATAAAGAAGTTGATTTTTCCAAATCGTGCGCCGACCGTTTTTCATATATTCAATCGTTTTATTTACAACAGCCTGTGCCTGCTCGCGAGTGGTTACAGGGAAACGACCTGTTGCAATTGCAATATTATTATTGCGAATTTGAGCTTCAGAGGCATTATCAACCATCATTCCTACATAATCGTCTGTAACATAGGAATATACTAAATGTCCTGAATTTTTTGCCTGAAAAGTCAAAATCAGATTAGTGCCTGCGGTTTCGCGCAGCAACCCGCGATTGTCGAAAGAGCCGCGCCCGAAAAGCAATAAATATTTCGGTTTGTTGTTTGCCAAATCTCTTTGATATTGCATACGCATCAATTTTCTGTATGCTGAAACATCGGGAGTGCCCGACGAAAATTCGTTATAAACCTGTTCAGGCGTAACAATTGCAACTGTTATTCCGTCATTTTTGCGATGAACGTCCGCAAGGGCATTCGCCTCTGCCAAAAAACTTGGATAGACAATCATTGTCAAATCAACATCTGTAAAAGCGTGCAAATTTTGGTTGGCAACCGCTCCAACAATTTCGGGTTTTGGGAAACTTGCAGTAGGGTCAAGCGCCAAAAAATATTTATTTTCGGCAGAAGTTGTAAAACTCAAAGTTTGCCCTGCACGCACAGTAGGCATTTGCTTGATATTTGCGTTATCGTTTATATCCCAAATAATTATGTTATTATTTGCATCGGAAATATTATATTTTTTGAAGTCCGCAGTTGGCGCATCAAAATTTTGAAAGCGCATTTGCGCGCCCGACATTTTGAGCGAACGGCGCACATTGAGTTCCAAAAAATTCAAATATGCCGTCCAGTTCGATTGTTTTAAATAAGTCATTTGCACCACAGAATTTGCCTGCGAAGATGAAAAAGTAAGGATATTTGTTGTTTCAAAAAATTTCTGTTCGCCGCCAATTTTTGAAGTTGTAATGGTTGTATCCGAATTGTTGAGTGAGATTTTCATCGAAGAAATCGCATTTGCACTTGTGGCGTATGCAACACGCACCTTTGTTTTTGCACTTTGCACCGCATTTGGAAAATTGAACGTAAAACTGTATGGCGTTTGACTGTCAAATTTTTCTCCGTAAAATTCTTTGCCGCTTTCAATTAACGAAATTTCATCTTTTTCATATACCTGAAAATCTGTAAATTCCATAATTTCCTGTATGTTTGCAGTCGGCTGCTCGGCTGTAGCGGGAGTGATTTTTTTGCCCACACCAGCATCGGCAGTTACAAAATAATATCCGTCGGTAGAATATGGATTGCCTTCGTGTATAAATATCTTATTTGCAACATCATAAGTCCATTTTACAATTCCCTGTGCATAAAAAAGAATGTAATTGTCGCCTTTCCAAATTGCAACTTCGGGCAAATCGTCGGGCGAGGCGTTGGCAAAATTTTGGTCGATTACCGCGCCGCCATAACCAAAAATCCGAACATTTTCGGGAGTGATGTTCATAGACCTTAAATCATCGTAAGTCAGTTTATAAATTCCTGATTCTCTGATTTTTATCTTAACAAATTTTCCGCTTGCAAGCACCGAATTATTAGCGTAAGCAGATGCGTTTTGCCCTTTCAAAGCAACAAACGCAAACAATAATACTGAAAGAATATAAAACTTTTTCATTTATTTATATTTTATAAATTGTTGAAATGCAATTATTTAATTTTTTGCTCCAAAATTTTATTTTTATTAAAAAAAATCGACATTGTGTCGCCAATTTTAATATTTTTTGTGTCAAAATTTGATTTTAACAAAAGTAAATCGCCCATTTTTAAAGTACAAAATTTACTCGCATAAACAATCGTTTGATTTATTTTATTAATAAAATTTTCAAAATTATTAGTAATATAAATTTCGTCATTATAATAAAATTCCACTGCAATTTGCTGAAAATCAATATCTTTTATTTCAAAAAAATTGCTTATCGCCGTTGCTCCGTCAAATGAAATTGCCCAATTTTGACCTTGCGCTGTTTTTGCCAAATCATTTGCTTTCAGGCAAATTGCAAATGCAAATTCGCTGTAATATCTGTCAGCAAAATTTATTCCAATATTTTTCCCCAATTTGCTAATTTTTACTGCCAAAAAGATTTGCGCCGAAAAATCATTAGAAAATTCAGGAATATAAAATGGTTTATTGCCTTTTGAAAGCGTTGAATCAGGGCGAAACCAAACCGAAATATGTTCTGTATTTAACGGAATTTTATCAAAAATATTTTCAAAAACTATAATTTTCATTAAATCTTTTTTTACGCCCACCCTAAGAGGCTGTATTAAAAGTTTTTTTACCGCAAAAGACACAAAAACTTTTCGCAAAGGTCGCAAATAATTATATTTCTTAAATTCAACATTTTGCGCACCTTGCGTTTAAATTTTTTATCCTTTTTAGACAGCCTCTTAAGTTCTCCTCTTTTGGAGGGGTAGGGGAGGCGGAATTATTTTTTAGGAATATTTGCAAGCGTTTCTTTGAAAAATTCCCAAAATTTTTGCACCGCAGCAATATTTACTTTTTCGTCAGGCGAATGTGGGTGTTTGATTGTCGGTCCGCACGAAATCATATCCATTTTCGGATAGTTTGTACCTAAAATTCCACATTCCAAGCCTGCGTGAATAATCACAACATGCGGTTTTGTGCCGAATTTGCGTTCATAAACATCGCAAAATGTTTTCAAAATCGGTGATTGCATATTCGGTTTCCAGCCGGGGTACGCACCCGAAAATTCAACTTTTGCACCTGCAAGCGAGAAAAGACTCTCAAACATTTCGGCAAGTTCTTCTTTGCGAGTTTCAACTGAACTGCGCAGCAAAGCATTGAGTTCCACGCTTTTACCGTCAGTTTTGATAATTGCCAAGTTGCTCGAAGTTTCAACAACTCCCGCAACTTCGGGAATCATACGGAAAACACCGTTAGGGCAAGCCGTAACTGCATTTATCAAGTCGTCCTGAATTTCTTCGGGCAGCAAACCTTCGGGCAAATCGCATTTTGTAATATCTAAAGTCAGATTATCTTCAACTCCTGCATATTCTTTGATAAACTGTTTTTCTTTTTCTTTCACAAAATCAACAAAATCGTCAATATTTTCGCTTGGAATTGTTACAATTGCTGTTGCCTCGCGCGGAATCGCGTTGCGCATATTGCCGCCGTCGTAGCAGGCAAGCCGCGCGTCATATTCTATAACCGCTTCTTTCAATAATCTGAATAACAGTTTGTTGGCATTGGCACGCTGCAAAATAATATCAATTCCCGAATGTCCGCCTTTAAGCCCTGTGAGTGTCAAACGCATTGCAACATCGCCCTGCTCTATTTCAGTTTGCTGATATTGAAAAGTCATAGTGGTATCAATTCCGCCTGCGCAGCCAACGCAAAATTCGCCTTCTTCTTCTGAGTCCAAATTCAGCAAAATATCGCCTTTGAGGAAATTTGCCTGCAAGCCGAATGCTCCGTCCATTCCTGTTTCTTCATCAACAGTGATAAACATTTCGAGCGCAGGGTGCGGAATATCAGTTGATTGCAAAATAGCCATCGCCGCTGCCATGCCAATTCCATTATCTGCGCCGAGCGTTGTTCCGCGTGCGGTTACCCATTCGCCATCGATGTAAGCGTCAATAGGGTCGCGCGAAAAATCGTGTTTAACATCGTTGTTCTTTTGCGGTACCATATCCATATGCGCTTGCAACACAACGGTTTGACGGTCTTCCATTCCGTGAGTTGCAGGTTTGCGAATCAGTATGTTTCCTGTTTTGTCCTGCAAAGTTTCAAGCCCCAAACTTTTGCCAAAATCAAGCAAAAATTTACTTATTTCGTCCATTTTTCCAGACGGACGCGGTACTTGTGTAATATTGTAAAAATTGCCCCACAAAGTGCGCGGCTCTAATTCCTGAATTTTTTGTGTAGTCATATATTTATTAAAATTTAAAATTATTATTAAAGTTTATATTGAATAAAAAAATTATGGTTTTTGAATGCTTTTAGGCATTCTCGCTCGGCAAATTCAGCCTCAGCCCCTCTGCTCAAAGAGAAAGAGGAGTTCTCTGTCTTTGGAGTAGTTTTTTCGGCTACAAAAGTAGTTAATTTTTTTTGATTAATTAGAGTTTATACTGAATAAGATATTATTGATTTATAAATCAGAATTTTATTCTGTCCTAATGGGCTGTCTTAAAAAGTATTTACGCCTTTGCGGTAAAAAAACTTTTAAGACAGCCTCATGTTTTTTAAAGGGATTGTTTCAAAAGCACAAAAAACTTAACCGCAAGGTTCGCAATGGGTTTAGTAAAGTACGCAAAGTATTGAATTTCAAAAATATATTCTTTGCGACCTTTGCGAAAAATCTTTGCGTCTTTGCGGTAAAAAAACTTTTAGGATAGCCTTTTTTATCGGGAACTCGCAATTACGTTCGGAATAGGGTAGGGTTGAGGTGGATATATATTTTTACAAATTTAAACAGCCTGTAAGTGTTTTTTTCTTAAAAAATCTATAAAAACAGATAAATGTAACGTGAAGCAAAAAAAATGTAACCTGTGGAACATTTTTTTTGTGTTTTAATGATTGCAAACTCATTAAAAGTAAATATCTTTGCAGTGATATATTTTTAAGTATCATTTAATTAATTATTAATTTTATATAACATTAAATCATTTAGTATGATAATGAAAAACAGATTTCAAAAAATGAAAAAAGGACTTATGTTCCTTTTTCTAATGGTTCCAATTTTGGCGTTTGCCCAGAATGTTACTGTTAGCGGAATTGTTTCCGACAAAAGCGGTGAGCCTTTAGCTGGCGTTACTGTTGTTGTTGTGGGTTCTTCTACTGCAACAATGACCGATTTTGACGGCAATTACCAAATCAGCGTTCCGCAAAACGGCAAATTGATTTTTTCGTTTGTTGGATACACCCAACAAACCATTGACGTCAATGGTCGAAAAACTATTAATGTAACGCTGTCCGACGATGCTATCGGCTTGCAGGAGGTGGTTGCAATCGGTTACGGTACGCAGCGCCGCGAGGCTGTTACAGGCTCGGTGGCTTCAATGCAGGGAGATGCGTTGCGCGAAGTGCAATCAGGCAACTTGACTGCCGCTTTGGCAGGGCGTATTGCAGGTGTGCAAATGTCGCAGACCAGTTCCAAACCCGGTGCAGATATGCAAATACTTATACGCGGTACGCGTTCATTTTCAGGAAGCAATGCTCCGATGATTGTACTTGACGGCATACCGTTTCCAGGTACGCTTGGAGATATTTCTCCGGCAGATATTAAAACCATTGATATTTTAAAAGATGCTTCTTCAACTGCTATCTACGGTTCGCGCGGAGCAGGCGGCGTTATTATGATTACCACCAACAAGGGTGCAAGGGGAGAACAAAAAGCAAAAGTTAGTTATGATACATATTATGGAGTAAAAACTCTGTTCCACCGCTATCCTATGATGACAGGTGATGAACTTTACAAGTTGCGTAAAGATGCAGGAGTATATGTTGATGCTGACGGCGTTCCTAATATGGTAGGCGACGAAGTGCTGGGTACAAATACCGACTGGCAGGATTTAATGTTCGGTACAGGCATGACAATGAATCACCATGTGAGCGTTGCTGGCGGTACGCAGAACGGCAGTTATAATTTTGGCGCAGGATACTTTAAAGACCAGTCTTTGTTACCCGGGCAGGATTACAGCCGTATTAATTTACGCGCCAATATTGACCAGGGAGTTGGCAAATACTTGCGTTTTGGTTTGATTACCAACAATAATTACAATATTACAAATGGTCAAAATTTAGGTATGTATAACGCGCTGGGCACTTCGCCATTGATAAATCCTTACAATGAAGACGGTTCGTTAAAATCGGTTACCACTGGTGTTGCAGATACTTATTGGACTAATACTTACGACCGCATTTCAAATCTGGGCGACTCATGGGCTGACAACCGCCGCGCGTTCGGTTCGTACAATAACATTTTCGGCGAAGTTAAAATTCCGGGCGTTGAAGGTTTGAGTTACCGTATAAATGTGGGCTTAAATTTCAGAACTTTCAATAGAGGACAATATAAGGGAGTTGGCATATTTGATAACAGTACCGCTCAAACAGCGGCATCCGATGGTTCTATGGAAAAATCATTAACTTATCAATGGACTGTCGATAATATTTTGACTTACGACCGCAATTTCGGCAAACATCATGTTACCTTAACAGGTCTTTACTCTGCCGAACATACGCATGTAGACCGTTCGCTCATCAGTGCTACAAATATTCCTGCAGAATTTTTCCTTTACTGGAATCTTGCACAGGCTACGAATGTTACATTTAATCCAGCAGAACAAAGATTTCAGGAATGGGCTTTACAGTCGGTACTGGGACGCGCAATGTACGATTATGACAATCGCTATATGCTGTATGTAATGGTTCGTTCAGACGGTTCGTCCCGCCTTGCTCCAGGACACAAATGGCATACCTATCCTGCTGTTTCCCTTGGCTGGAATATTTCCAAAGAAGCGTTTATGAGCAATGTACAATGGGTAAACCATTTAAAATTGCGCGCAGGTTATGGACAAACTTCAAATCAGGAAGTTGACCCGTATGCCACGCTTGGACTTTTAGATATAAATAAACAGCAATATAATTTTGGCAGTGTCAATACAATCGGTGCTTATGTTTCAATGGCATCGAATCCAAAGTTGGGTTGGGAATATTCGCAAACATGGAACGTTGGACTTGATTTCTCGCTGATTCAAGACAGACTGTGGGGAACAGCAGAATATTATATTGTAAATACCACTGATATTCTGTATAAAGTTCCTCTGCCACAAACTTCGGGTGTAGCTGAACAATGGGCAAATGTAGGTAAAATGCAAAATAAGGGTTTTGAACTTTCTCTCAATGGAAAAATTATTAAAACTAAAGACTGGACTTGGGATTTGGGAGTTAATTTCTATATAAACAAAAATAAAGTTACTTATATTAATTCAGGCGTAGACAAAAATCCAAGTCTTGGTCTGTTTGTCGGTCATCCTGTAAATGCTATTTATGATGCTAAAAAAATAGGCATTTGGAACGAAGGTGATGCATATATGGATATTTTGGAACCCAATGGACTTGGTTTGATAAAAATACAATATACAGGTGAATATGATGCTAATGGTAATCCTGTACGCGCTCTTGACGGCGGCGGAGCAGACCGTATTATTCAGGATGCAGACCCTGCGTGGCAGGGCGGATTCAATACCCGCGTTGCATGGAAAAATTTTGATTTGAGCGTAATAGGCACTTATCAGCATGGAGGTATTTTGGTTAGTTCAATATATGCTGATAATGGTTATCTGAATATGTTGTCGGGTCGGCGTGGAAATGTGAAAGTAGATTACTGGACGCCTGAAAATACAGGAGCCAAATATCCGAAACCGGGTGGTGGAAGCGATAACCCAAAATACAGCAGTACACTTGGTTATTTTGATGCTTCATATTTTAGAGTAGGACAAATTTCACTTGGTTACACTTTTGACCCGAATGCAACATGGTTCAAAAATCTTGGGCTCGGCAGCGCGCGTTTGTACGTTACTGTTCAAAACGCATTTGTACTGTTCTCGCCGTTTAATAAAGAATCGGGCTTGGATGTGCTTACTAATTCTAAAGCTAATGAAAATGCAGCAGTAACAACCAATTTACATTACTCGAATGCAACGCTTACAATTGGTGCCAATACTCCACAAACCCGCAACTTTATGTTTGGTTTGAATTTATCATTTTAATTAACATTTTAACTTTTTTAATAAAAAAAATAATATGAAAAATATAATTTTAAAAAATATAATTGGAATAGCCCTGATTGCATTGTTTGCATCGGCTTGTTCCAGCGATATGCTTGAAGAACATCCGCGTGCGATGTACACTCCTGAATACTTCAAAACACCACAGGGAGTGCAAATGGGCTTAACTTCGCTTTATGTGCATACGCGCTATATATTCGGACAATATTTCTATGCCGCACAGGAAACAGGCACTGACGAATATACATGGGCAAATTCAGGACAGGAAGACAACTTTCAGGCTTTGGATTTTGACCCCAATGTTACTCGCCGCTGCACTCCTTCCAGCAGCCGTGCAGATGTTCTTTGGAACGCTGTATTCTCAAATATTAATACCGCAAGCGGTATTATCGAAAATGCAGCAAACGCAGGCATAAACGAATCGATGATTTCGGAGGCAAGATTTTGGCGTGCATGGGATTATTTTATGCTTGTTCAAACTTTTGGCGGCGTACCTTTGGATTTGGGTGCTGGCGAATTGAAATTTAATTCAAGCGCGGCAACTACTTCTGTACGCAATACTGTACCTGAAGTTTATACAAAGGCTATTTTCCCAGATTTGAAAATGGCTATTGATAATCTTCCCGATAATGGTCGCCTGACAGGTACTATTACCAAAACAGCGGCTCGTCTGTATTTAGCAAAGGCGTATCTTACTTATGCATGGTGGCTTGAAAACCCGAACAATATTCCAACATACCCCAACTGCCAGCGTACAGACCCTGATGGACAAACAGCAGCATGGTACTTCCAGCAGGCTTACAATGTAGCATTGCAGGGCATTGACAATCCGGGACCATTCGGATTAATGGATTATTACTATGATGTAAATCTCGGCAGTAAAGACCGCAATAAAGAAATCGTGCTTTACAGCGACCATTGCCAGGACGAATATTATAATCAGGCAAGTTTGTCGTGGAGCAACGGTAGTGCACCAGAAAATTATGCAGTTTGGTATGTAACCTGTCAGACAGAAAATATTAGAAGTTCTGGTGATGGTGGCGCTACTTATGGCATACAATCTGTTACCCGTGCTGCAACTCAATGGGGTGGTCGTCCGTGGACACGTATGGCGCCGCCTATTGGAGTATTTACCAATACTTTTGCAGATAAAACCAACGATAGCCGTTATGACGGAACTTTTGCAGCCGTTTATCCTGCTAATATGGCACAGGCAGGTAAAACAAATCCTGTAGTAAATGCAAACGGAATGACAGTATATAGTGGACAACCAATTCTTACATTCCTTGATGAAGATAACCCTAATGTCGTTTATCCTTCAGGTGATGGCAGCAGTGGCGTTGGCGCTGGTACATTACCGGGCAGAGCCGACTGGGTAATCAATCCGAGCGGAATAAATCGTCGTTATTATCCGGGTTTGTGGAAACTTGGTACATACCGTACTGACAATGGTACAGGTGTAGGGCAGCCAAACGGTGCTATCACACGTCCATGGAATATTGCCAAATTCTCTGAACTATATTTTATAGCAGCTGAAGCGGCAGTTAAAGGCGCAACAGGTAACAAGAGCGCTCGTGACCTAATTAACGTAATCCGCGCTCGCGCAGGTAAATGGCGTTACAGCAACAACGGACAATACAGTATGCCAAATGGAGACGGCACATTAGATCCAGCCTCAAATGACCACAACGAAGCGATGAAGGCAGCAACGCCTGCTACAATAGATATTAATTATATACTTGCAGAACGCAGCCGCGAATACTTCGGTGAAGGCTACCGCTGGTACGACCTTGTGCGTACACAAAAATGGGAAGAAATTGCAGGACAGATTAGTATTTGTGCAACAGGCAGTCATACGCCGGTAACAGTAACGCGCAATATGACCAAGCAAAATTATCTGCGTCCGATTCCGCAAGGACAGTTTGACAGAATGACGATGACTGATGAAGAAAAAGCCGCATATCAGAATCCTGGTTATTAAAAAAATATGGGTTATTAAAAGTTAGATGTTTTTATTTGAGAAAGAGTGGGGGCGTTGAGTACAGCGCCCCTGCGATTTTTTTGGTTGCGTTGCTGCACAGTATAGTATAGTACCGCCACAGGCTTACGCCTGCGGTTATTCACATAACGCCCTAACGGGCTTTAAGATTTTGTGTAAACACAAAAACTCTTTTTACCGAAATTTTTATGTACTTTTGCAATTGGAATTTTAAAAATATGTTGCAATTTCATGAAATAATTTACGGTCCGGTGCTTAGCCGCCGACTTGGCAATTCGCTGGGAATCAATCTTTTGCCTGTTGATGCAAAAATTTGTACTTTCAACTGTGTTTATTGCGAATGCGGATTTAATACAACTATGCACGAATTTCCTATGCCTTCCCGCGTAGATGTAAAACGCGCTTTGGAAGAGAAACTTCAAGCCTTGCACGTTGGAAATCAGACGATTGATGTAATCACTTTTGCAGGCAACGGCGAGCCGACAATTCACCCCGAATTTGAAGGAATTATTGACGATGCCTGCCTGCTGCGCGACAGTTTTTTCCCACAAACCAAAATCAGCGTGCTGACAAACTCCACGCAAATATATAGAAAGCAAGTTTTTAATGCGTTAATGAAAGCCGATAATGCAATTCTCAAACTCGACTCGGCAATAGACCAAACAATGCGCCTGATTGACCAACCTACGCGGAGTGATTTTTCGGTTGCGTGGTTGGTAAAAAACCTGCAACATTTTGAAAACAAATTGATTATACAAACAATGTTTTTGCGCGGCTCGCACAGCGGACAAAAAATTGACAACACAACACAAACGGAAATTACCGCTTATTTAAAAGTATTGCAAACTCTTAAACCTCAACAAGTTATGATTTACACTATCGACCGCGAAACGCCCGTAAAATCACTGCAAAAAATTCCATTGGAAGAATTGGAAAAAATAGCAGAACAAATCCGCAAAACAGGAATAAAAGTTTCGGTTGCAGGCTAATGTAATAATTATTGATTATGAATTATTTACAATGCAAAAATAAATGCTAAACTATTGTGAAAAAAATGCACGAATTTTGTCAAAAAATATTTGGTACAGATAACATATTGTTTTATATATATATCTTAATAAAATCAAGATTAAACGCAAAAAACAATAATTCATAATTTTAATATTTAAAATGAATTTATTTCAACTTTTCAAACAAATACTTCCATACGTTAAGCCGTATAAATGGCTTGTAATTTTAGCCTTGACGCTTACTTTTATCGGTGCGCTGACAGCGCAAGTCAATGCATACGTGCTGCAATATACTGTCAATAGCATTACTTCGCTTGTTGAGCAACACAAGCCTTTGAAAGACGGCATGCATATTGTGGCGATAATTTCTGTTATTTTGCTTTCCAAAGAGTTGATTAATATTTTTATTTCTTTTGGACAAAAATTTTTCGGCGAAAAAATCCGCATTATGATTTCTCAAGACCTCGCTCAACGTGTGATAGAAAAGGTTTTGACTTATCGGATGGCGTTTTTTACTGCCGACGAAAGCGGCTCTGGCAAATTGCAAACCCGCATCGACCAGGGAGTTTCGAGCCTGACACGCACTGTACAAAGTTTTTTTATTGATATTTTTCCGCTTTTCACATCAGCGGTTGTGGCTCTGATAGGCATGTTCAACGCCAATTTTTATGTTGGGTTGGTTGGGCTGTGCATCGTGCCTATTTATTTTTTTATAAGTCAAAAGCAGGCGCAGAAACTCAAAGGCTGGCGGCGCAATATGCGCACTTACCGCGAAAATAAATCGGGCGGAATTATTAATATTTTGGAATCGATAAACGTGATAAAATCGTTTAACCGCGAAAGTATTGAAGCGAAAAAACAACTAGACCTCCAAACCGCCCTTACCAAAACGCAGATGCGCACGCGCTCTACAAATTTTAAGTTTGACGGACTGAAAACTTTTACCGAACAGTTTGGAGTGGTAATTATCATTATATTAACGGCTTACCTTGTGCTTACAGGGCAAATGAAAATCGGCGCGGTGATGCTGCATATTATGCTGTTCAATAATGTTACCGCGCCTATCCGCCAACTGCATCGCATTTACGACGACATCAACGATGCTCTGATTTATGCAGAAGGTTTTTTTGATATTATGAATTCCGACAACGAAATAGAACAGACAGGAACGTACCGCCCCGAAAAAATTCGCGGCGAATTTGAAATGCGGCATGTTGATTTCACTTATCCGT
>JGI20171J29575_12612636_pt1 | contig 22445 bp, 18 predicted proteins | sample TergutNc150P4_FD_29575 | JGI IMG/M metagenome (IMG submission 29575)
TCACTTGATGTGAATGATATGATAGACGCAAACGGTACAAATATTAAGCAATGGTATTATAACGGTAGTACAGCTCAATTTTGGAGGATTATTAGTTCTCCAGAAAACAGCGGAGCTTTTCGGATCATGCCGCAGCTGAGTATTATCCGTGCAATTGATGTTAACGGTGTCAGCAAAGAAGACAGTGCCAATATACATCTTTGGGATTATGGTTCATTTACACAGAGCCCTCCGCAAAAGAACTGGGTGTTTGAGAAAGCATAAATGCCGATATCATCAATCACATATTTTTACAATCGCGTTAACGATATTTGTAACCTCTAATGCTATAATCTGTTAAATAACACTGTGTTGCAATCACGGCATAGTGTTTGAAATACATCCATAATAAAGCCGCTGTATGAACATTGACAAGTGCTCATGCGGCGGCCTACTTTGTCCTGCTTTCATATTAACTGTAAAAAAGAAAATCACAGAAATATCCTCTAGGGCATCTCCATGATTTTGTGTTAATTTAGCAAAAGTTGGGATTTATTTGACTTTATGTTTTGAAGCTTTAAAATTATATTGAAAGTTTTCGCACATACTTATATAATAAGTATAGAGAGAATTGTTTATAATGTATAGAAAAAACAAACGGTCAACAATAAAAAATATCAACCTGGAGTGATTTTAATGTCTGTTTTATGTGCTTACGCGTTGCCTCACCCTCCTCTTGCCGTACCGGAAATCGGCAGGGGCAGGGAAAACGATATACAGAAAACTTTATCGGCCTTTAAGGAGACTGCCGGGGGAATTGCTGAGCTTGCCCCGGAGACAATCATATTCATTACTCCGCACAATGTGATTTATTCCGACTACTTTCACATTTCGCCAGGTAACAGCGGTAAAGGTGATTTTTCCGGGTTTGGAGCCCGCGAAGTGCGGTTTGAGATGCAATATGATGTTGATTTGGCTGAAGAAATAACGTCACTTGCCGAAAAGAGCAATATTCCGGCGGGATTTTTGGGAGAAAAGGATGCCGGGCTGGATCATGGGGTTATGGTTCCTATGTGGTTTATTAATCAGCGGTTTAAAGATTACCGGATGATAAGAATTTCTCAATCCGGTATGGATCCGGCGGAGCATTACCGGCTCGGGCAATGCATTAAAGAAGCCGCGGATAAAACTGGCCGTAAATGTGTACTTATTGCCAGCGGGGACCTTTCCCACAAATTATCTGAAAGCGGTCCATACGGGTTTGCTCCGGAAGGGGCTGAGTTTGATAAAGAGATTATCGAAATATTTTCATCCGGGGACTTTTTAAAATTATTTAATATTAATGAAAATATGAGAGAACGGGCGGCTGAATGCGGTTATAATTCATATATGGTTCTTGCGGGTTGTTTTGATCGGTGCGGTGTAGATTCAAAGCTATTTTCTTACGAAGGTCCCTTTGGTGTAGGGTATGCCGCAGCAAGCTTTATAAAGAGTGAACCTGATGAGAACCGTGATTTCCTTGACCAATATATAAAAATTATTATTGAAAAAACACAGGAACAAAAAATTTCCGAAGACTGCTACCGCTCATTGGCACGTCAGTCTCTGGAATTCGCGGTACAGAACGGCCAGCGACTTATAATGCCAGACGGATTGCCGGAGGAATTGCTGAAAAACAGGGCGGGTGTTTTCGTTTCTCTGCATAAAAACGGACGGCTGCGGGGTTGTATAGGTACCATTGCGCCAACTACGGATAATATCGCGCTTGAAATAATACAAAATGCCGTTTCGGCAGGCCTGTCGGACAGCCGGTTTTCGCCTGTGACCAGAGCCGAGCTGCCGTTTTTAACTTATAAGGTGGATGTTTTGTCAAAACCGGAACCTATTTCGAGTCAGGATGAATTGGATGTAAAACGCTACGGGGTTATTGTGTCAAATGGGAACAGGCGCGGATTGCTGCTGCCAAACCTGGACGGGATCGACACAGTAGATGAACAGGTTGCGATAGCCAGAAAAAAAGGCGGCATCTCCGATAACGCACCGGTTAAACTGGAACGTTTTGAGGTTATCCGACATGAATGATTACAGTAAAGATTTGCGCCCGGCATGCTTTTATAAAGCAGCTGAAAACGGCGCGGCAGTCTGTGAGTTATGTCCCCACAATTGTAAAATACAAAAGAATTCAGCGGGGTTTTGCGGTATACGAAAAAATATTGACGGGAAACTTTATGCCGCAAGCTACGGGAGGATATCGGGTGCGGCTTTGGATCCTGTGGAAAAGAAACCGCTGTATATGTTTCATCCGGGGACCTATGTGCTTTCTATAGGGGGATTCGGCTGCAATTTCCGTTGTCCCTTTTGTCAAAACTGCGATATATCACTGGAATATGAAGAATCATTACATGATGTCAGATATCTTTCCCCCGAATATATCATGGGACTTGCGTTAAAGACTGTTCCCGACGGCAATATAGGTGTCGCGTATACTTACAATGAACCGTTCATCGGATATGAATTCCTTTATGACTGCGCTCAGCTTGTACGTGACGCCGGGCTTTTTAATGTAGTTGTAACCAACGGTTATATTAACCGGGAACCGCTTGAAACACTTCTGCCATTGATTGACGCTATGAATATTGATTTAAAAGGGTTTTCGGCTGAGTTTTACAAAAAACTTAAAGGCGGCTTTGAACCAGTTAAAGAAACGATTGAATTATCACAAAATCAATGTCATGTGGAGCTTACCACCTTGATAATACCGGGCGAAAACGATTCAGAAGAGGAAATAGAAGAGCTTGCCCGGTGGATTGCCTCTCTTGACAATAAAATACCTCTTCATCTGACCAGGTTTTTCCCCCGGCATAAGTATTCGCACAAGCTTCCAGCCTCAAGGGAATCGGTTTACAGGCTTAGTGAGATCGCAAAAAAGTATCTTAAGAATGTTTTTACCGGAAATATGGGCTAGCTTTTTAAATCCAAAATCATGCAAGAAACCTAGAAATATTTTAATATTTAACTTTTACAGAATTAATGATAAAATAAATACAGATTTTAATTGGCAGCTGTAGAAGGGGGTTTTTTGATGCGGTTCACATTTGAAACGCAAGGGTCGGCTACTTATTTAGTTTATAGGTTAAAAGATGATGAAGAAATAGATACCCTGGGGCTGGGTATGCTTACTAATAATCAAATAGATTATATCGCGCCGTTTTTGTTTACGCAGCTGGATGAGAAAAAGTTTTTTAAATATAATATCTCAGCTAAAGTTTCATTAAAAGAATTTTTTGCAGGTATTGTCAACAAAGAAAAATTGCTGAACGTGATTTATGGAATTACTGTCTCACTTCTCAACGCGGAAGAATATATGCTGGATATATCTTCGTTCCTTTTTGATTTGGAGTATATTTACGCAGACGCTTCTAAAGGATATCCGCTGATGATTTGCAGGCCGGTATGCCAAAACCATGATTCCGAGGTTGTTGACATGCCTGCTTTTTTTAAAAATATTTTGATTAATCTGCAGTTGGATCAAACAGAAAATGATGCTTATATTGGCAGATTAATCAACTATTTAAATAGCAATAAATTATTTTCTCTTTTTGAGTTTAAGAAATTCGTGACGTCTTTAAAGGAGAGATCATCGGATAGATATCCAGCTGCAGCAAATGCGGTTAAAAATGAGGTATTGTCAAGGAATATAGAACAACCTGTTTCAGACTTTGCGAGTGAAAGCCAATCACGAAAGGCCCAATTTTTTCAGGGAAGAGGAATGAGCGGAACACCGTGGGCTTCGGGTGGTATTTCGGAACAAAAGTTAGATATTATAGACCAGTTATTTGTAAAGCAGAAAGAGTCATTTTCACCAAAAGGGTTTGGTTTATCAGAGGAAACGGAAGAAAAGAAAATCTCTCTGTTTCATTTGCTTATGCATTATAATAAGGAAAATAAAGAAGCGTACACCTTGCAAAGACAAAAAAATAAAGATGAAGGTTATAAAAAAGATGATGACGAAGACACCAAAGCTTCACACTTTCATGAATCTCCAGTTGGCGGGATGGGCGGCGCGTCATGCGCCAAGGATGAAGGTTATAAAGAAGATGATGAGGCGGGCATAAAACCTCACTCTTTCATGCGTTCCCGGTACGCGTGGTGGGCGTCTCGTCATGATCCTAAAAATGTTCAAGCTAAACCGAAAGAGAAACGCGTTTCTAAAAATAGCTCGGGAATGCCAAATATGAATTTTGCTATACCAGGTAAGGTATATCCTATTTCTCAGATGGATCCGCCTATGGAAACGGAAACGTCAAAGTCAAACAAGGCTGATGAATATATACGTAAAGATAAAAAACAAAGTGTTAAAAATTTTGGCGAAACAGATGTTTTATCAAGTGAACCTTCGGAAACTACTGTTTTGTGTGTTGAAACGCCACAGGCAAGCTTACTTAGACAAAGAACCGATGAACGGATTTTTATTAATAAGCCTTTTTATAAAATTGGCAAGGATAAAAATCATGTGGATTATTTTATATCGGATAATTCAGCGGTAAGCAGAAATCATGCCATGATTTTTGAAAGGGACGGATGTTATTTCGTAAAAGATACAAATTCCAGAAACCATACATATATAAACGGGGTTCAAGTTCCGGCAGGCGCTGAAATGGAAATCTCACATAATGACAATGTGCGCTTTGCAAATGAAGACTTTATATTTAAGTCCAGTTAAGCGAAGTCCTATATCTCATGGCATGGTGCAAAGAGAGATAAAATAAAGAAGGGATAGAAAAGAGCTATGCTTGAGATTGGCTCTTATTTAGACGGAAAATATAAAATCTTAAACAAAATAGGTCAGGGCGGAATGAGCGTTGTTTATTTGGCGATGAACGAAAAAGCAAATAAACAATGGGCGGTAAAAGAGGTGCGCAGAGACGGTATAAAAGATTTTAAATCAGTAAAACAAGGACTCATATCTGAAACTGAGCTGCTCAAGAAATTAAATCATCCGAATCTGCCGAGCATTATCGATATCATTGAAAAAGACGATACAATGCTTATTGTTATGGATTACATCGAAGGTAACCCTTTGAGCAGTATGCTTTTGGAATACGGTATATTGCCGCAGGAATCTGTAATCTTATGGGCAAAGCAATTGTGTGACGTGTTAGTCTACCTGCATACACGTGAACCTCCCATTATATACAGAGATATGAAACCCGCGAATATAATGTTGAAACCAGACGGAAATATTACATTGGTTGACTTTGGCACGGCACGGGAATTTAAAAAAGACCAGCCGTCAGATACTGCCTGTTTAGGGACAATAGGTTACGCCGCTCCGGAACAGTTCGGCGGACAGGGCCAAACTGATGTGCGCACCGACATTTATTGTTTGGGCGCTACGCTGTATCATTTATTAACGGGAAAAACCCCTTCCGAACCGCCTTATGAAATAGAGCCGGTTTTGCAAATTAACTCGTCAGTATCAAGCGGACTGGCACGGATAATTCAAAAATGTACACAGCGGAACCCATTGGACAGATACCAGTCCTGTGCGGAATTGATGTATGCCTTAGACCATTATACAGAGCTGGATGAAATATATATAAAACGGCAAAAGCGAAAATTAGCTCTTTTTATGTTATCGTTGTTGTGTACTTTTATTTTTTCGGTATCCGCGTTTTTTTCTTATACCGGGGCACACGCGGAGCAAGACAGGAATTATGAAATTACGCTGATTAAAGCTGAAGATGCTCAGAAAACAGCTGAAGAAAGGGAGATGTTTTACCTTAAAGCTATTGTAGATATTAATCCCGCAAACAGCGACGCGTATCTTAAAATGTTATCTTTTTTTCTTAATGACGGCGGTAACGAAACAGGGAGCTTCAGTAAAAGGGACGCGGCGGTTTTTACGCAGCTGCGCGCGGGTGTAGACAGGGAAAACAGCAAAGGTTATATTGAAACGGTATATCCTCTAACGATTTTGAAAAACGCAAACCCTGACGGATATGAAAAAGTATGCGGTGAGATTGGTATGGCCTTCTGGTATGATTACGAGGATGAAAATGAACGGTATACTAACGCGGTGACCTGGCTGGAAAAAGCTGTTCATGACCCTATCGCAAAGTTGTTTTTAGAAATCGGTCAAATACATAAAGATATAAAAAAATATGAAGGGCAAAAAAGAAGTTCAGATATGATTAAATCTTATGGTGAGCTTTTAGAACGGCTGCAACAGCTTAATTCAGCCGTATCCGGTTCAGATGATATAGATACAAAATTTTTAGTATGGCAGGAAATTGTAAAAACAGTTTCAGAAAAAGCCGGATACCTTGTAAAAAGTGCGGATAAAAATCTGCTTATTACATTGCTTGACATCATATCTGAAAGTCTGCCAAAGGATATTGACGATTTTAGGGTAGAACCTATTTCTCAATCGATTATAGAGGCAAAATTGAGAGTGATTAGCGCTTAGGAGATGTGTATGGAATTTACATATGAACAAGGGATGTTGTTATTTTGGATTTTTCTTTGTATATGCGTATTCTTTCTGATTGTATCTGGATGGTTATTCATATATTTTAAAATACCAAAGCTCGTTGGAGATTTATCCGGAAAAAATAAAAAAAGAGCAATCGCAAATATACAGAAAAGCAGCAGGGATACAGTAAATCCGTCACTGCGCCCGCAAAATACCGGTGAAAGAACAAGCTTTTCGGACGCGCCGCAGCTTTCTGATAATTCTTTCAAAATTCACACGCAAGAAAGTACAATGCCATTGACAGATACTGATGAAACGGCTATGCTAAATAATACAGAAGGTGTATTACAAACCATAGCGGAAGAAATAACCTTCATAAATACAGATGAATGTATTATTTAAAGGAGATGGTAATGTGTATAAGCAAAATTCAGAGAAAACCAAAATAACACAAAGAGGCGGAAAGTCAGGTGACAGCAAATCAGAAGTTAATTCCAGGAATAAAATTAACTCCCGCCCTCAGCAGGCGGCGGGTAAGAATTCATTGAAAAAAACAGAGAGCAAGCCGGACGCTAAAATCAGTACGGCGAAAAGACGGGTTAGAGACGTGAGTGTAAGTAAAGATAAATTCGTAAAGAACAGATACCATGAGGAGAAAGAGAGTACTGAAAAACTAAGGGATCGTGAAACGAAACAAAAGGCGGGTAAGCAGCGCGTTTACGATGAAAAAAACGAGCCAGATAAAAAACCGGTCTCAAAAGAGCGTCAGCCCGGCAAAGAAAAAGAAGAAAGAGAATTCACAAAATATCAGGCTGATAAAAAAGATAAAAGCGGCAAATTTAGTGATAAAGAAAATAAAGAAGAAAAAGAATTCACTAAATATCAGTCAAATAAACAAAATAAAAAAGAAGATAGCCCGCGCGGCAGAAGAGAGGAAGATGAAAACGCCAATGCCAAAAAACCGGAGAAATACAGGGAGCGCATACGTAACAATAAACCTAACGGGGAGGAAAAGAAAGATATAAAAAATATTAAGGATGATATCCTTCCTTTAAATATGAAGCAAATGTTTTTGATTTCTCTGGTATGCTTCTTTTTGACATCTGTTTCGTTTCTTTTAATGCCTTTTGCAAGTGAAAAAGCGTCGGAGGGAAGCAAACTGTACGTTATTTTTACGGGGCTTTTGTTTTGGCTGCCGCTCATACTTGGACACGCATCATGGATTAGAGTTAATCATATCAGAAAAAAGACGTTAAAACAGCAGCAGTTTCAATACCGGAAGCTTGGTGTATGTAACCTGTTTTCAAACAGATGGGCAGTGATTTCAGACGCCGTATGTTTGGCAAGCTTGGCCGGCTTTATTTTGTTTATGATTTTTAATCAGGCAAGTTACATGAATTATATATGTCTGTTTTTAGGGAATTTTTCACTGCATTCACATAGTTTGTTTAACGGCGAAAATTATAAATGGATTTATGCTTGATAATCCTTAAGCTATTAATATTTTAGGAGATGTTGTATTTGAAAAGGACATCGGCAATTATATTATTGCTGTTTATGCTGCTGAGCATCTTTCCCCTACACATGTTTTCATATGTTTTTGCTGAAGAAATATCTGTGCCGGAAATTATTAAACAGCCTGTGGATCAGACAGTCACATTCGGTGATACACGCGCGGTTTTTAATGTCAAAGCCCAAGGTACCGGAAGTTTATTTTATCAATGGTATAAAGGAAGTGTTGAGGAAGGCAATAAAATACCCGGTGCGTCATCTCCTGTTTTAACAATAGAAAACCCCGCAGTTTCAGAAAATAACGGCGCGGTTTATTACTGTAAAATAAGCTCGGATTTGGGCGGAAGCGTAATTTCCGGTCCGGCAAGCTTGTATGTACAAAGGAAAGAGATTGTTTTAAATTTCTATTTCGATATAAATACAAATCCGCCCTATTTTTCAGCAGAGCTGGTTGGTGCCGTACCCGGTACAAATCCAAAGGGTGTTATTCAAATATTAAATGATTCGGATATTATTTTAGAAGTACCGTTAGAAGGACGAAACGAAGTATTCGGTATATTACCGGATATTTCAGAACTGGAGTATGGCGTAATTACCGCAAAATATATAGGAGTAGATGAATTTAATTATTTGGATACCGAAACGGTTATGTCAGATATCGATCCGGCGAAAGAAATGCGGCTGCCGTTACTGAAACCGGATTCCAATATATTTACATACGGTGACGAAATTGATATTTCCGTCAGCGGAGGGATAACGGAAGCTTTGATAAGCTATACCCTACTGCCCTTGGGAACGGGTGAGGGGGAACTGACGGATTCAAAGCTTTTGGTTTCCACATCAGGTAACTTCATAATACGTGCCGAAATGGAAGGCGACGAGTGGTACAATCCTATATGTTTAAACTATGAAGTTTTTGTGAAACCAAAGCCTGTTGTTTTAGATAAGATCTCAATTAAACATAAGACGTATGACGGTACAAATAAAGCTGAATTTTTAGATGTTCCGGAAATCGCTGAAGGCGGTATTTTAGAACAGGATATAAATAATGTCAGTTTAGATTGCGGAACAGCTGTTTTTGCCGATATAAACGCGGGAAACAACAAAACGGTACTGCTATATGCTTTTTTTCTGGAAGGTATCAAATCAGTAAATTACGAAATAATTTCCCCTAAAACGGAAACGGCGGACATTATACCGGCCGTTTTGACAGCTGCCGCGGAAAATCAAACCATTAAATATGGTGAGGAAATTGATACTAAAAAATTTAATGTAAGCGGATTTGTCGGAAATCAAAGCGAGAGTACACTTTACGGATATAAAAGTCCATTCCTTGTTTTAGCGCATTCAAGATTTTCCGCTTCCGGCATATATTCAGGCGGAATTGAGATTAAAGGCGGAAATCCTACAGACAACTATCAGTTTCATTACGTGTTCGGTGATCTCACCGTTTTAAATGGAGATATTCAGGAGAAAGTACATTACACGGTAACAGGACCGGATAATGAATCAGGATGGTTTACCTCAACGGAAAACCCCTTTATAATAACACCAAAATGGGATAATAAGATCAGCGGTTACGATTTGATATGGGATAAACGGGACGGGACTTTTAAATCCGAATTGATTTTTACGGAAGATACAGAAATGACAGAAGTGGATTTTTTCTTGAAGGACAGCAAGACAGGCGCCGTTTCCAATCATAATACAGCAAGCTATAAAATGGACAGCACAAAGCCGGGTAACCTGCAAATAAAATATTCTCCCGCTTTTACAGTTTACTATAATGTTTTAACAGGGATAACCTTCGGATATTATAATAATACGGATTATCCTTTATATGTTACTTTGTCGTCACGGGACGAAACATCTCATGTTAAGCTTTTTACATTGTTTTATTCAAAACAGCCGGAATCTGGATTATCTGCTCATGAATCAGAAGCTAAAGTTATTTCAGACAATATTCGTTATAGTAATGATCAAAAAACCGCGTCCGCGTCGGTAACCTTAACGGCAGAGGAAGCGCGCCAGTATAGAGGCAGTTTATATTTTACGGCTGAGGACAATGCCGGAAACGTCAGCGCGGAACATGATGGCCGCACAGCCGAGGATAAGAATAACAATGTCAGTGAACATATTGTGATTGTAGATACGGTATCGCCGGAGCTAAAGGTTACTTATACGGCGGAAAAACAAACTGTCGGACTGTCATCAATTCCATTTGAAAGATTCAATAGTTTATCAGGCGGAGCGGTACATTTTTATGACGGCGAAATTACAGCGGAATTTGAAATAAAGGAGGCAAATTTTTATCCTGAGGATGTAGATATACAAATATCACAAGATGGAAAACGTTTTAAACAGGCAATTCCGGAAAAGTGGGAAAAATCAGCCGGTACCGATGTGTATACAGGCAGAATAGTAATTTATGAGGATGGGGATTACGTTATCGCATGTAAGCTTAAAGACCGTTCCGGCAATGAAATGGTATCGTACATTTCCGAAACGCTTGTTATAGATACCGGTGATCCTGAAATAAGTGTGATATATGATCCGGGCAATGATGTGAATACGGTAAACGGGCGTAAATACTATAATGATATTCAAACAGCGGAAATTGTTATAAAAGAGCATAATTTCAGGCCGGATGACGTGGAAGTATTCATTACGGCGGAAGACCTGTCAGGCCAGGATATTGCGGTGGAAGATTATGCGTCTTATTTAAAAAATCCCTCTTCCTGGTATCATCAGGGAGATATCCATAAAGCAGCGGTTATTTATTCCACAGACGCTAACTATACGTTTGATATAAGCTATAATGATTTATCTTTGCGGCAATCAAAGGAATATGTAACAGATTTATTTACAGTAGATAAAACACCTCCTGATAATCTTACTGTAGTTTACAGCGAAAGCGTTTTAGATAAAGTAATACAATCAATAACATTTGGCTACTATAAAGGTGTGGCGGAAGTAACAGTCACGGCGGAAGATAATATATCCGGTATTGACTATTTTATTTACAGCGGCGTAAAAAGCGGCGGTGTCAGTGAAGTTAACGCGTCAGTGGCAAATCGGAAAATTGAATCACCGGAAATTTCGTATTTTAACAGCGGTAAAGGTGCTCGGGTACGTTTTACGGTCCCGGAAGGCGCAATGGGCCCGCAAAATCAGTTTAACGGAACGGTTGAGTTTAGCGCTGTTGACAGATCAGAAAACAGTTCTGAATTAAAAGACGATAAAAGAATTGTAACGGACGCTATTACGCCTGAGATTTCCGTACAATACAGCCAGCCGTCGAGGGTTATAGGCGGTAAATCGTATTACGCTGATAGTATAACAGCAGCGTTGACAATTACGGAAGCTAATTTTTATCCCGAGGATTTGTCGTTATCTGTTGTTAAAAACGGAAATAAAGCTGATATTGCTTCGTATGCTTTGGACTGGACAAATAACGGAGATGTGTGGACATCGTCTATGCAAATTTCAGATGACGGGGAACATGAGGTATTGATCAGTTATGATGACCGTTCCGGCAATAAGGCGGCTGATTATACATCAGATAAGATGATTATAGATACAGAAAAACCGGTAATGCATGTATCGGGAATAAAGCATGAATCGGCAAATAAAACAGCACAGATTGGATTTACTATTACAGCTGAAGACAGCTATTTGGACGAGACAACATTTAAAACAAATCTTACAGCCGTAAAAAGAAACGATGACGGCAGCTTCGGTCAGGTTGAGATAGATATTGGAGATGTGCAAACGGTAATACAAGGAAAACAATATTCATTCACTGTTGATAATTTAGAAGAGGATGCCGTTTATTCTTTAACGGCAATTGTATCTGATTTGCCGGGAAATACAAGCGGCGTGATTATTGCCGATGATTCCGCAGGGATACCTGTAGATAAATTTATGTTTTCCGTAAACCGTGCCGGGTCTGTTTTCTGGCTGGACGACGCGACAATGAAGCTTGCCGATGATTACTACCGTCAAGAGGTGCAGAGCGATCTGGTCATTTATGAGGTAAACGCGGATCCTTTGCAGTCATATGAAATTAAGCTTAATGAAAACAACATTGTGGAAAATAAGGATTACACAGTGAATAAAAGTATTGGAAGCGAAACTTGGAACAGATATACTTATATAATTCCAAAGGAATTGGCATCGGAGGAAAATACGTATCATGTTGTCTTGACATCGGTAGATAAAGCCGATACAGTATCGTACAGTGACATTAAAAACGCGGAAATTTCTTTTGTAGTTGACAGAACAAAACCGGTAGTTACAATATCGGGGTTAGAAAACAACGGCCGGTATCAGGTGGCGTTTCAGAAATCAACGCTGATTCCGGAAGATCCTGGGGGAGAGCTCAGCGAATTGCGCGTAACGCTGAAAGACCGTTATGGGAATGAGGTAAAAAACCTTATTTCCATCGCGAAAGATGAATTATTAAATACGCTGGAAACCGCCGACGGAAAAATTGAGATAGAGGTCCCTCCGGGAATAGATCAGCAGGTCCAAATTACCTGTAAAGACGCGGCAGGAAACGAATATATAAATAATATTAAAAATATAACAGTATCAAATCAATGGCAGGTTATTCTATATATGAACAAACCGCTGTTTTTAGCAAGTATAGCCGGCGGTGTTTTGATTATTATTGGCGTTATCGCGGTGTTATTTGTTTCAGTTAGAAAGAGATTTTCTAAAGGGCGGTTTACTTAAAAAATAAAGTTTGAAGGTTATAAAAAAGCAGTAACGCGATCATAAGAGTCTCATGATTTAGGTAAATTTCTATTGTACTCTACATACATTAAAGCACCTGAGGTGCACACAATTATCTTTTAAGAACAAAGTGATAACAAAGATGAATTTTATTTGTGTGATTAAATAAATCTTTTCAAATTACTGAAAATTCTGCATATAACGAATATGTATCATAATCGCCGGGAGCCCTAATGTATGAAAAAGTTGTTGCGATTCTATATTGGCCTGATTCAATTTCACCATAATAAGCGCTTATATTGTACGTATGACTTTTTGAAGAGCGCGGTGAAACTGGTAATCCTATTGCGGTGAACACGAGTTCTTTATCAATATGTACTTTTTCCCATTTGCTGTCATTATTTTTTTCAAGGTGAAATGATTCACCAAATGTTAATTCTTTATCCGTGCCATTATTCCACATTACTTCTATTGTCCCAACACTTTTGGAGTAAGTCGATTTCTCTGTTGTCATTGTAACTCTATCTAATGAATAGTTATCTGGGATTTCTGCATAGGGAATATAGTCAATTATGTTATTTATGGGTTTGCTGCAGGAAGTTAGCACAAACAAACAAAGTATAATAATTAGTAACTTAAGGATTGATAACACTAATAAAAAACAAGATAATGCTTTAGAAAATATCGAATAGCAACTTTCCTTGTTGCTGTAAATTAAGTTAGTTTTTACAGTTTTTCGGTAAGAGAAATGCGTGCACCTCAGGTGCTTTAATATCTTTCTCATAAAATTAACCTCCATCAAATATAAATCAAAGTACAGAAATATAAATAAGATTTCGCATATACAATCAAATCCCTTGAAAATTATTCCGTTGGTGATATAATGAGATTCAAGGACAAGAACATGACCGTCCTGCAAAGCACCATGGAAATAGAAAACATCATTCTGTGGCATACAAAGGTGGTAAGGGGGACAAATAACAATATGCTTGATAAATTAAAACCCGTCTCTATACGCGGGCGGATGGCCTTTGGGTTGAACTGTTTGGAATATGCGTTAATGAAGCTGAACTGCTACTCAAAGGGGTGGGAATTGGTTTTATGCCAGCTGTGGAAGTTTACAAACGCGGATGATCTTAAGGCTTGGGCTGAGGAAACTACTGAATATTTGCCAGATAATATTTTGGCTTTTGACCGGTACCATGAAAATGAGTTTAAGTTTATAGGCCAGCGGGAATTTCATTGTCTTAGAAATATGTACGATGCCGCGGATGAAAATCTGCTTGAAATAGTTGTTAATTTGTATATGATTGGGTTCAGTAATTCAAAGGGCAGGCCTGTCAGAAATTATGATATGAACTCAATACATATTTTAACACAGATATCGAAATTTCTGGAGAAAAACTTTGTGACATTCCCTATTGTTACAGATTATTTGTGGTATTCCTTTGATGAAAACGCTGGGATAGGTAAAAAGTTTAACGGTACTGATCTTTCAAGAATATTAAACCGTGTATGGATTTTTGATTATGACGGCACAGGTCAAATCTGAATTTTTTAATATTCACAATTTCCTTTATTTATTGCATAATTTGTTGTATAATATAAATGGCGGATCTGAAAAGCTATTTACAGTCAGACAGGAGAGAAGGATAATATATGTCTTTTTCGTCAGAGGTAAAAAGTGAACTTTCATCTTTAAAGCTTAGCAGTATAGATGCCGTTAAAGCGGAATGTTATGGATTGATGTTGTTTGGCAGAAATTTTTCAGAAGAAAAGATATCGCTTAGGACGGAAAGTGAAGCGGTTGCTGATAGGTTTATTTATTTATCAACAGAACTATTTAAACCTTTACTGGAAAAACGTTTTTTGGCCCCCAAAACGCAAAGCCGCAAAAATTTATATACAATTAATTTTATTGACAAAAGTCACTGTTGTGATGTTTACAGGAGCTTCGGATATATTGAAAATGTAATCAATCTGCGTATTATCCAAAAAAATATTTCAGGGCCGCGCCATATTTCTGATTTTTTAAGGGGTGTTTTTTTAAGCTGCGGCTCTATTAGCAATCCCGATAAAAATTATCATTTGGAATGGCGTGTGCAGTATAAAGCGCTTTGCAAAGATTTATGTGATTTATTAGAAAATATTAAAGAAACAGAAACTATTACTCCGGGTGTGATAAAAAGAAACGGCCGGTTTATTATTTATATTAAGGGAAGTGAACAAATTGCGGACTTATTGACGTTTATGGGTGCTTTTACTTCTTCGATGACAATTATGGGAACGAAAGCTATGAAACAAGTGAGAAATACCGTGAACAGAAAGACAAATTCTGAAATTGCCAACATTAAAAAAACAGCGAAAGCGTCAGCTAATCAGTTAAAGATCATTGAAAAACTTATCGCTCAAAATAAATTTCAGACTTTGCCTAAGGAGCTGAAAGAGATTGCCCGGTTAAGGCTTGATAATCCTGAACTTTCTTTATCGGATCTTGGGAAAATGATAGATCCGCCTATCAGCCGGAGCGGCGTAAATCACAGGCTTGCTAAAATTATAGAAATCGCTAATAATATAGGAGTTAATACATGAATGAAGAATTAAGCTTTGAGGAATCAGCAGTCCGGCTGGAACAGATCACGAAAAGGCTGGAATCTGAAACGCTGCCTCTAGAAGAAAGTATCGGTTTATATGAAACAGCGTTAGAACAGTTATCGTTGTGTTATTCTAAATTAAAAGACAGTAAAGGGAAAATACAGGATATCAACGAACGGATTACCGAATTACAAAGTGAACAGTAGTCAATGGAGGTTATCATATGACAGAATATATTGATTTAATAAATAACGTTTTAAATAGCTATTTACCTCAAGGTGATGATCCGGAGAAAAGATTGATAGACGCTATGTCCTATAGCTTGCAGGCATCGGGCAAGCGGATCAGACCGTATCTCACCTTGGCCTTTTGTAAATTATGCGGCGGTTCAGTGGAAGACGCGCTGCCTTTTGCCTGCGCGGTAGAAATGGTGCATACCTATTCTTTAATTCATGACGATATGCCCTGTATGGATAACAGTATGTACCGCAGAGGAAAAGAGTCAAATCATATTGTTTTCGGTGAAGACATTGCTCTTTTGGCAGGTGACGCGCTTCACAACCTTGCCTTTGAAATTATGCTCAGTGATGAAACTATTGAAGCTGTAGGCGCGGTAAAAGCCGCAAGGGCATCGGGAATTTTGTCCGCTTCTATCGGTGTCAGCGGTATGGTAGGCGGACAAGCTATTGATTTACAGTATGAAAATAAAAACGCGCCGCTGGAGATTTTACGTCATATGAACTTAAAGAAAACAGGGGCATTGTTAAAAGCGGCTTGTGCCATTGGCTGTATCTCGGCGGATGCTGATGATGAAAAAATTCATTTGTCACAAGTATATGGTGAAAATATCGGTTTGGCATTTCAGATTATTGATGATATTTTAGACAAAACCTCAACCACAGAGATATTAGGGAAGTCTGCCGGTTCAGATGAATCACACAATAAATCCACATATCTTTCCTTATTAGGCGAAGAAAAATGCAGAGAAATCGTGAAGGATTTGACACAGAAAGCAATAGACGCTATTAAAAAATTTGATAACGATTTTTCTGATTTAGAAAAACTGGCTTTTGATTTGTCAGTTAGAAAATCTTGAATTATACCGAAAGAGATTATAGGTTATGAAGTTTGAAAGTAATAAAAAAAGCGGCGACGCGGGCGCCAAAGCTTCACACTTCCATAAATCCCCGGTGCGCGGAGCGGGCGGCGCATCGTGCGCCAAGTTTGAAAGCAATAAAGAAATCAGCGGCGCGTCATGCGCCCAGGATGAAAGCGGATTTTTATCAAAAATCAAATCACCTCAGGATATAAAATGCTTTTCAGATGAGCAGCTGACGGATTTATGCAGTGAAATAAGGCAAACATTAATTAAGACTGTATCCCAAAACGGCGGACATTTGTCACCGAATTTAGGTGTTGTCGAGCTGACTGTTATGCTGCACAGTGTTTTCGATTCACCAAAGGACAGTATTGTTTGGGATGTAGGACATCAGGCTTATACGCATAAGATATTAACAGGCCGTTACGACAGGATTGATACTATACGCACTAAAAACGGACTTTCCGGATTTCCGAAAAGAAACGAAAGTGTCCATGACGCGTTTAATGTAGGTCATAGCAGTACGGCTATTTCAGCGGCATACGGAATAGCAAGAGGAAAACAGCTTATAGGCGATAACGGGTATACAATTGCGGTTATAGGAGACGGCTCTGCAACAGGCGGGCTTGCTTATGAAGGATTAAATAATGCCGGACAGTTCAAGAAAAATTTTATTGTTATTTTAAACGATAACAAAATGTCTATTTCCAAAAATGTAGGAGCAATCGCAAGGTATCTTTCAGGGATACGGATAAAACCAGGTTATTTGAAGTTTAAACAAAAATTAGAAAGATTTTTGCTCAGAATTCCAAAAATCGGGTCACACATTTTAAAATATTTAGTAAACAGCAAATTGCGGTTTAAAAGTATGGTTTACAGAAATGTATTGTTTGAATTTTTAGGTTTTTCTTATTACGGGCCTGTAGACGGGCACAATTTTCGTGAACTCAGAAACGCGCTTAACGCGGCAAAAAAAATTAAAACGCCTGTTTTGATTCATGTGGTCACCACAAAGGGCAAAGGCTATAAATTTGCGGAAAATAATCCAAAGGAATTTCATGGTATTGGATGCTTTGATGTAAATTCAGGCGAGGTTATTGCGGGAAAAAAGACGTTTTCGGCGCATTTCGGCAATATCATTTGTAAAATGGCGGAGGAAAATCCTAAGCTCTGCGCTATTACGGCAGCTATGAAACTGGGAACAGGTCTCCAGGAGTTTTCTGAAAAATTCCGCGCCAGGTTTTTTGATGTTGGTATAGCTGAATCCCACGCGGTTACATTTAGCTGCGGTCTTGCGGTAAAAGGGTTAATACCGGTGTTTGCTGTGTATTCAACATTTCTTCAGAGAAGTTTTGACCAGCTTATTCATGACGCGGCAAGCCAGGATCTGCGTATAATCCTGGCAATAGACCGGGCCGGGATTGTAGGTGAAGACGGTGAGACACATCAAGGTGTTTTTGACGCGGCTATGCTTAATACTATACCCGGCGCAGTGGTTTTTTCACCGGCTTATTTTGACGGATTGGAAAAGTCCTTTTCAAAAGCAGTTAATCAATTAAAGACGCTGACAGCAGTTAGATATCCGAGAGGGGGACCGCTGTACAGGCCCGTGAGTTATGTCAGTGAATCAGAAAATTTTGATATTTATGGGGATAAAAAAGCTAAAAAATTAATAGTAGTATATGGCAAGCTATTTTCATTTGCGGCGGAAACGGCGGAAGAACTGTCGGAATCAGGTGAAAAAGTATGCGTTTTAAAGCTGTGCCGTATAAAGCCTATAGATCAGGATGCGCTTAATTTTGCGGTATCCTTTAATTCGGTATACTTTTTCGAAGAAGGAATTTTATCCGGGGGTATTGGTGAAACATTTGGCAGCATGCTTTTACGCCAATCATACAGTGGAAAGTACATAATAACGGCAATAGATAATAGATTTGTGGTTCAGGCATCAATAGGGGAATCACTTATGTCTTTGAATTTAGATAAAAACGGTATGGTTAGAGTGGTTAGCGGAAAATGAAAAAGAGGCTTGATGTCATTATAACTGAAAAAGGGCTTGTAAAAAGCCGTGAAAAAGCAAAAGCTATTATAATGGCCGGGAATGTATATATTGGAGGTCAAAAGGCTGATAAATGCGGTTCGTTATATGATGAAAATGTAAGTGTTGAAGTCCGTGACAGAGGTCTCAAATATGTCAGCCGCGGCGGATATAAGCTTGAAAAAGCCATACGTGAATTTTCAATTGTGCTTACTGGGCTTTGTGCTATGGATATCGGCGCGTCTACCGGCGGATTTACGGATTGCATGTTAAAAAATGGGGTATGTAAAATTTATGCGGTAGATGTTGGTTACGGGCAGCTGGACTGGCGGCTTAGAACAGACAGCCGTGTGGTGAATTTAGAGAGGACTAATATGCGTTATGTGACATCTGAACAGATTACACATGATATTGACTTTTTTTCTATGGATGTTTCGTTTATATCAATAAGATTATTATTGCCGTCAGTAAAAAAGCTTTTAGTTAAAAACGGACGCGGAGTTTGTTTAATCAAACCTCAGTTTGAAGCGGGTAAAGCGCATGTGGGAAAAAACGGTGTTGTGCGCGACCGGGGCGTTCATGTGCAAGTCATTGAAGATATCGTGAAGTTTTGTTTAGAGTCTGGTTTTTCTGTTTTGAATCTTGATTACTCGCCTGTCAAAGGGCCAAAAGGTAATATAGAGTACCTGATTTATATAGAAAAAAGCGATACACCGGTGCTGGGCCTTGGTATTGATATATTAAGTACAGTAAAAACATCTCATACAAAGTTGAACGGAGATGAGGAAAGTTGAAGGCCAACCGTAAAATTGCGATTATTATTAACATTACAAAAGAACAGGCGGTAAAGTGCGCTGAATCAATTTTGCGTTTATTTAAGGAAGGAAACGAACCCGTTGAGGTGCTCATGCTGCAGGAGATGTCAGGCAGATTTAACGGGTTTAAAATACACTTCTATGAAAATATAAAAATACTGTTTGAACAGTGTGACGCGGCGGTGACTGTCGGCGGTGACGGTACTATTATTCATGCGGCCAAATTCGCGGCAATGAGTAATAAACCTCTTGTCGGTGTCAATGTCGGACGGGTAGGGTTTGCTGCGGAGCTTGAACCGGATGAGATTTTTGAATTAAAGCGTATTATAACAATGGATTATAATATTGAAAACAGGATGCTTTTAGAGGTGACGGTAAATAAATCAAATATTAATGAGACCTTTACCGCGGTAAACGACGCGGTGATATCACGGGGAAGTTTATCAAGAATGATTGACTTGTCTGTTTACTTTAATAATGAGAACATGGTAAATTACCGTGCGGACGGATTGATTATCTCAACTCCTACCGGTTCTACGGCGTATTCTTTGTCGGCGGGCGGTCCTGTGATTGACCCGCGGATGCAATGTATTTTGCTGGCGCCTATCTGCCCTCATTCCCTGTACTCAAGGCCTATTGTTTTCGGGGAAACGTCGGTAATTTCGGTACTGTCATCGGGAAGCGGCAAATTTGAAAGCTATAAAAAAAGTAATGAAGCATGTACAGAAATGCCCGCGTTTCATGTATTGCCGGTACGCGGATTGGAAGGCGAATCATTTGCCCCGGATTATTTAACTATTGACGGACAAGAAATGATTCCGTTATCGGTCTTTGATAAGGTTGAAATAAAAAAATCAAAATTGTTGCTTAAATTGATATCTCTCAAAGATAAAAATTTTTACAGGCGGGTAAGTGAAAAATTAAAGGGCAGGGAAGGCTGATGAAGAGTTTCAGACATAATAAAATTTTGGAGCTGATTAATGAAAAATCTATCGATACCCAAGAGGAGCTTCAAAAGGCACTTTTGGATGAAGGGTACAATGTAACTCAAGCTACTATTTCCCGGGATATAAAAGAATTACAGCTTATTAAAATAATGACATCTGAAGGCAAGTATAAATACAAAGCTGACTCAAAGCCCGTGGCCGGAAAGAAAGATAATTTTACTGCTTTGTTTCAGGGCTCGGTACTTTCGATAAATGACGCGCAAAACATTATTGTAGTAAAAACCGCTTCGGGAATGGCACAAGCCGTTTGCGCGGCCATTGACGCTATGCGCTGTGATCCGGTGCTGGGAACCATAGCGGGAGACGACACTATTTTTATTGCGGCTAAAACATCATATATGGCAAAAAAAGTTGTTTCAAGTTTAAAGGGTTTGCTATTATCCCCTAATTAATCCTTCTTGAAAAGCGAAAAGCATTGTTGGAGGCCGCAATTATTTAACATTTACTTTCATATAATATAATAGGGATTAAATTGGAGGTGCTTATGAAAGTCAGAGAAATTCAAGACGAAATACTCCGTCTTAAACAAGAAAATGACATTTGCATACTGGCGCACAGCTATCAGGCAAGGGAGATAGTTGAAATCGCCGATTATACGGGCGATTCATTTCAGTTAAGTGTTGCAGCCAGTAAAGTCAGTCAAAAAACAGTTATTATGTGCGGTGTTCGTTTTATGGCTGAAACAGTCAAAATTCTATCTCCGGATAAAACTGTTTTGCTTGCCAATCCAGGTGCCGGATGTCCGATGGCGGAGCAGATGGATAAAGAACTGATAGAGGTTGTGAAAAGTCAATATCCTGATTATACTGTTGTTGCGTATATCAATACGACCGCCGAACTCAAAACAGTCTGTGATGTGTGTGTCACATCATCTTCAGCCGTTAAAATCGTCGATAAAATTCAGAACGATAATATTTTGTTCCTGCCGGACTGTAATTTGGGTGCGTATGTTGCGGGGCAGCTTCCGCATAAAAACATAAAGCTGTTGCAAGGCGGCTGTCCGATTCATGCCGTGGTAAACACAGATGATGTAAAAAAAGCAAAGGCTGCGTATCCTAACGCTCTCTTGCTCGTTCATCCTGAATGTGTGCCAGAGGTTGTAAGTCTTGCCAATTTTGCTGGATCAACCTCCGCTATTATGGATTACGCGGTAAGCTCCGGCAACAAGGATTTCATTATTGGAACAGAAATGAGCATAGCGGAGCATTTGCAATATCGTTGTCCCGATAAGCGGTTTTATGTCTTGTCACAAAAATTGTTGTGTCCCAATATGAAAATCACAACTCTTGTTGACGTTTTAAACTGCGTAAAGATCAACGCTGGCGAAGAAATTTTATTGGATGAAACAACCATTGCCGGCGCAAGGGTGTGTATTGATAAAATGATAGAGCTTGGCCGTTTGCAATAATAGCTTGAGAATATGGGGTCCAATATTCTGGTCACGTCCCTTGTGCCTGATAGTGATCTAACATATTCTGCAAGGTGATACTGTTAAGATAATCAGCAATAACTTTGTTAAGTCCCTTCCACATATATAACGTCTTGCAAAATTCGGCGCGGTCACATTGATTGATTTCGTCTTCAAGGCAGGTTACTGGCGCGAGACTGCCTTCGGTGACACGCAGGATCTGACCGACAGTATACTCTGACGGTTCCTTTACCAGCATATATCCGCCCTGCTTTCCACGGTTTGCCCGCAGGATATTTGATGTATTTAATATTGAAACAATTTGTTCAAGATATTGCTTTGAGATATTCTGTCTTTCAGCGACTTCTTTTAAAGATATAAACCCCTTGTCTTTATGCTCTGCTAAATCAAGGAGCATCCTCAAAGCATATCTGCCTTTTGTTGATACTTTCAATGATTTTTCTCTCCTTTATTATTTATAAATATCATAGTAACATATATTTATTTTATTTTCAAGTGCTTAAGGGCTTTAGTAAAACTCCCTTGGCGGTTTTCCGGGTCACCGGTTTTGCTGCCACAGGGGGTTTTTATTGCTTATTTAACTTAAGTATTGTAAGCGGAAAAAAGGCAGCACATACAAAAATGGAATCACGTGTGGTAAAATAGAAGCAACTAAAAAACCTGCAAAAGCAGTAAGCGGAAAAAGGGGAGCACATACAAAAAACAGAAAAAAGGTGATAAAATAGTACTATCCAAATATAGGGGGAAGTAATGATGAAA